>Ga0209728_1000378_pt1 | contig 38870 bp, 82 predicted proteins | sample RifGroD1_FD_183997 | JGI IMG/M metagenome (GOLD analysis project Ga0209728, IMG submission 183997) | Groundwater microbial communities from Rifle, Colorado, USA - Groundwater D1 (SPAdes) (version 2) | ecosystem: Environmental > Aquatic > Deep subsurface > Groundwater | place: Rifle, Colorado... | reverse complement strand
CAACAGTAATTTTTAGACTTGTAATATTATTAAATCCCTTTTTAGATAAATATTCCGTTAATATTTCTTTGATCTCATCTTTATCAATATTAAACATTTCTTTAACTTTCAAAGTATTATCCCCTTTTACAAATCAAATAACTCATTTATCTGATTAAATCAACATGGATAACCTTCATATAATTCATCTCTTGAATCAGTATAAAAACTTTCTTGATACATCTCGCATTCTTCATTGTCACATTTAAAAATATCTCCCTCTTTCTCTATCCAAGATTGAGGGTACGACCAATAATGTTCTGCTACTTGACGCTTACCATAGTAATCTGTGCATTTTAATTCATAGCTACAATATGGACATTCCAAAATTATTCTCCTTTCTACTCTCTAAAAATTAACTATCATTCATACTATGATTCTAAACTATCTCTCAATTGTTTGATCCATAAATTACGCTCATTGGTACGTTTAACCTCTTTATCCCATTCTTTTTGATGATATTCAATATTCCACAAACAACTATCAATTTGTCTTTGAATATATTCTTCGGCTGTTTCTTTCTTAACTTCTTTAGCATAATCTTCAATATGACCACAATCAAAAAGAATGCTTTCTTCTAATTGTCTAATTGCGTAATCTTTAAGATTTTGATGTTCTGGAGATGGTAATTTCCATTGCTCAACTTCAGCAAGAACCCTCTCATAACGATTCTTTAATTCTAATTTTTCATTATAATATTTTTTATTTTCTTCAATTTTCTTTTTGTAGGTTTCATCGACCAATTCTTGTATTTCCTCAATAGGCATATTTTTATAATTATTTAATTCTTGCTTAGAACGTTCTAATTGTTTTTCATGATGTGTATCAACCTTTAATTCTTCAGGAATTTGAGCACCCATAGGTTCATCTCTCATTTCAATCAATGCACCAAAAGCCCTAGCACATGTCATAATAAACTCCTTACCTGTAACTTGTTCACCATCATAGATTTTAGATGTGTATCCTGTTGGCATATTAATTTCCTTCTTTCTTTTATTATTTTTTATATTACGGGTTCTGAAGGATAAATTATTCAGAACCCCATAACTTAATTCAATTTACTTCAAAACTCTTGCTCTAATTTCTGCCAAGCTTTCATCCCTAACTAATTTTCCATCAATAAACACATCCTCAAGCAAATCAATAATACCCATTGCATCTTTTTCCATTTCATTTAATCCATCAACTAGATAAATACCATTTTCACCATTAACTACTGCAACCATACCTCTTTGAGATTTTTTAATTCCACCAATATCAGTTTTGGGATCTTTAAAGATAAATTTTTCTTCGCCATCAATTACTGTATAAGTGGCCTTTAAAGCCATCGAAAATGTGTCTCTGGTGTGATAACCTAATGAATAACTTCCAACTCCGTATACGATGTTTGAACTTGCAAAACCCTTTTCTTCTAATTGCTTGAAAGTTTCTTCTGCAATTTCTGGACTAATGCTATCGCCATATATTAAACCTACATGACTGTCTAATACCTTATACCCCTTGCTATTAATAGTCCCTCCAAATGTATCCCATAATGCTTCTATTGAACCTTTATTAACTAATGCATCTAATGATTCACTATCTCCACAAATGATCTTTACTGGTGAGCCACTGTCAGGGCGAATGACGGTCTTGCCATCTCTACTCATAATAATATCCTTTAATTCAGGTAAAATACTACCCAAAACATTGAAATAATCATATCCATCACTAACTATACTAACAATTCCACTAGGAGCAACTTCAGTAATCATTCTCTTAAAATATCTCAAATCATCTTGATATCCACATTGAATACTATGTTCCGTGGCAAGAACACTTGCACCAATAAGTTCATTCTCTACGTTAGCACCATAATATTGCTCTAAATATTGAATACTTGGAATCGTATCACTACCTGTAAAATAAAGCAAATGTCCTGCGCCAGTAGTAAATGCATCTTCATGACCACTCATACCTCTATAGCTAAAATTATGACATTGGAATTGAATATGATCTTTATTATCACATGTTTTCTCAGCCCATTTTTCACAAATATCCCTATATTTCTTTACAATTGTTGTAGCAGTAATTACCTTCCACATATTTGCACTAATCAATGTTTCAAGGAAATTAGTCAACCAATAGAATTCTTTTAAAGTATTTTCAATTGTAAACACAGGGACTTTCATTGGAATTAATGTTCCTTCTTTTACTGCTTTGATTTTAATAGGTAAATATCCTAGATCATGCAATGCTTCAATATGAGATGTATCTGCACAATTATCTCCTAGTGAGTTCTTAATAATGCGTTTGTAATCAGCAACCACTGTTCCCTTATCCATATTGAAGAAATTATCATTAAAATTGCCAATCAAGTAATCTTTAATAAATCCTTGAAGTCCAAAGAATACTACTTCGTTGATACCTTCAATTCTTGAATGTCGTGGAGTAAATGTAGAATAAATCTTTTCTGTACCCTTTTCACTCATAATTAAGTGAGAAATCTTGTATGCATCCGTCATTAACATTGGATTTGTTTTCATATTATATTACCTCTTTCTTTATTATAATTTATTTATTCTCCGACATTAAAAAGTAAACTACTTGACCAATCTGATAAAATACTATCTGTGGTAAACACCTTACTAATCAATCCAGACTTAATCATCTTGCCTTGATAAATAGAATTTTCACAATGAGATACATAAAGATAAATATTATTTGCTCCTTTCTCTTTTAATTTTTCTGAAGCAAGTTGAAAAGTTCCACCATAAGCACAAAGATCATCAATAATCAATATATCTTTATTATTTATATCTGGACAATCAACCAATTCATAACTTATTATTTTACCAGTATTTAGGCTCCTCTTTTTGTTACCATAGAATGATTGCCTTCTTGTTTTTAGGGTTTCATAATACCTCTTGTTTGCCCCATTATCAGGGTAAAATATATAATCAATATTTACTTTATGAAATACCTTGTCTAAATATTGATCAATATTCATTTCAAAACATCTATCTAACAAGGCCATAGTAACATTTGAATGAGGATCTAAAATCATTACTTTGTGAAAATTTAAGTCATTAATTAGTTTGCAAAAATATTTTAGACTAAACATATATCCTTCAATATTTCTATCCATTCTTGAGTAAGGAACATATTTCATTTTTAAAATTACTTCTGGATTATTGAATTGATCATCTAAATATTTCTTTGCAATAATTAGAATTGAAATGTCTATATCTGTTGTATACTTAAAATCTACTGTGAATTCGTTAGTATTTAATCTGAGACTACTTAATGCATGAAATATCCTTTCATTATTTGGATAACATTCATTTCCTATGGGGTATCCATTAATACTGATCATTAAAACAACACTCCTAATGCTTTATTTTCTTTATTGTGTCCCTAGTTGGCCCATAACTGATATATCCTTTATTAATTCCCATCGCTTTTAAAACCTTCTCAACAAATTCATTTGGAGTAGATTGTAATCCATTAGAATCTAAAATATAGTCCAATTTCTCATCAATTTGATCCATACATGAAATACCTAAACTTACATCATATCTAAACCCTCTACCTTCTATATTCTGTAAATCTTTAGATATTTCTTCAGACAAATTATTTATATCTAGCAAACCATACCTCAATACTCCCTGATAAGGATTCGGAATGTTTGTCAAATCTTCAATTCTTAAATAAGGTTTTCCTGCAACTTCATTTGGGAATTGACCTGCTCCATGTCTTGTTAGATATGGTCTGGTAGCATAAATAATCTCCATATTTTCATATTTAAGTTTAGATTCCTCCAATATACTTACGATATTCTTTATTCCAGTATTAGAACGTGTAACATGGGGGAAAATATTTATGAGATTGATCAAGTCGAAGTCCTTGTGCCCCTCAAATATCACCGAATCATATTTCTCAAGAATACTATTATCAATAATATTTACATTATTCAACATAAAATCAATATCTTCCAGATAATTTTCGATAATTGCGTTATCATTCAACAAACTATTATACATTTCTGGAATTGATTTTACACCCAAAGATTTTAATCTCATAGGAACATAATATTTTCTAATGCTATCAAGGGTATGAAATATCACATCTCTATTAAGTAAATTGTTTACAGATATTTTACCATAATCAAAAATATTATTTCTTTCGATTGTTTCATTGAAACCAAGGCCACAACTTCCATGTCTAGAAATTCCTCTGCTTATTTCGACTATTTGATTAATCATCATGTCATAAGGCGTAGTGACTAGACAATCCTTATTAATGTAAAGTTTTGGTTTAATTATTTTACTTAAAGATTCAAACTCTTTTCTAAAAAGTATAGGATTAACAATAAAGAAAGAACTAAGATAGCTAGGAAGATCAACAAGAGTGCCTGAACTAAAATGACTGAAAACATGACGATTACCATCTGATGTTGTCACTGTATGCCCTGCTTGCGATCCTCCATTAAATCTAATAACAATTCCATTATTATGTTGTGAAGAGAAGTAATCTGTAAACAAACCCTTTCCTTCGTCTCCAAAATTTGCTCCGATTACCACCTTAATTTCTTTCATTATTTGCTTCCTCCTAATAAATTAAAACTTTATCAACCCATTTGAATTAGAAACATTTTTATTCAAAGACTCAATAGCTTTTGCTACGACTAAACCAGTAGAACCATCCCAACTAGAAACAACTTTATCTATTGATTCACCTTCTGCAATTTGAATAGTTGATACAATAACTTCACCTAGTTTTTTATGGTCAGAGAGTCTAATTGCTCTTTGTCCTAGCAATTCCGTCCATTCCTTAACAACTTTAGTTCCACTACGTCTAAAATGACTACCTTCTTCAACCATAATATGATAAACATCATATTGCCGACTTGCCATAGTCAACAAATCTTCCGCACTTATTTTATCAAATTGAGGTTTATAACCAAATACTCTCTCAATATCCTGCCCTCTTAAATATGGTGTAGGTTGCTCATCACCAATTGTAAATATATAACCTTTTTTATTTCTCTTTTCAAAACAATCAATTGAAGTATGCATAGCTGCAAAATACCAAGGCAAAGCATAGGATTCATAACTATTTCCTCCACCGCCACCTTCAAGATAAATTTTAGTCAATTGTTCTGCAATCCTAATATCTGCTTCAAATTGAGTAACTTGAAGTGGTGATTTATCTCCTGCCTCAACATCTCCAATTCCCATAAACATCATATGAGGGTCGCTAATTGGCTTACGACTATATACACCTTCTGCCAATGCTTTAAGCCCTTGTCGCGCCGTTACATCAAGTATACTACCCATTGAACCAGTTACATCTAACCCAACAATTAAAGCAGTAGAGTTTGGATTGTCTGCTGAATCTCTTGATTCTCGAATTTTAATATTTTTAGGATCTAAATCTGAAACAATTGCTTTTGAAGTATAAATATCCTCAACCCTACTTTTACTTGTAACATGACTAGTTGAATAACTTTTCCAATCTGAATCCGACCAGCGACCTCCACCCATAATAAACACACCTTTCTTTCTTTTAAATTTATTTTTATTAAATTTAATATTAAACCCATATTAATCAACACTTTTCACTACAATCAAATAAACCACATCCTCTCATGATACTTATATTTACTTAATCGTAAAGCATATCAGAAGTAAGATTCATCTCAACAAATTTCCTTTTCCCAAAACTTTGCGTTAAAACTTCTTGCCATTTAGAATAATTATCCAATGCTTTACTAGAAGTTGAAATTCTAAGCCAATTTATCATTTCAATTGGTGCAAGATCAAATAACTTTACTCCACTCCTATCTCCCAATATTTCTCTACCTATTAATTTAATCAATTCTAAATCAGTAATAATGCTTCCAATCTTCTTGTCTTTGATTTTAATAGGCATTATTGAATAAGTATAAGATGGTAAACCTTTTAATTTAGATTCTTGAGGAACAGAATACCACCATCCTCCTAATAATGCTCCACTATGAAATTTAGGAGATATAAAGTAATTGTCAATTGAAAGTGCATTATGAGATAGGCCAGAATAATCAAGGTAACAAGTTAAATTATATAATGTACTCAATATCCAAGCTACATGTTTATCTGGAATTTTCCCCTTGTAATAACCAAGAACGTCTTTCAATAATATTAAATCTGATGTTTTTTCAATTACCATACCTAATTGATTATCTTCCGTTTCAAATGTTGATAGTATTTTTGGTAAATAACGACTTGCTTCAGTTTGCATTTTATCATTAGCATACTTGAAATTATCAATTCTTTCTTTTGCATTGTTAAAGAATTCTTGATGAACTTTTGGTAACAGATATAAAATCACTGAATCCCCTATGTAAGTTTTTCCAAGTTCAAAATCATTAGATATTTTATATTTAATTTGTCGTGTTTTTCCATCTATACATTTTAATTGAATTTGATTTGGAGTTATCCAATTGCCTGATTCTAATACTTCAATTGCTTGTTTATACAAAACATTAATATGAGCCATTGCATTATCAAAATCTTTTTCTTTTCCATGAATATCAGGATGCCATTTCTTAGCTAGTGTTTGATACTCCGATTTGAGAGTATCTGGATTGCCAGTAAAGAGTTGACCACATTCTTTCACTTTTAAAATTTGTTCTATTGTAAAATCCATCTCAATTCTCCTTATAATCAGCACAATTCATTAATTCTAACCGCAAATCATAATAATGCTCATATAATTCTGGACTGTGATATTCGTACCATTTTAACCAATTATTATCTACCATCAATTGTCTTAATTCAGTTGCGGATATGGGTATTCCCGATCTCGGCACAACAATTTCCATAATATCTTTTATATCTTCAGGAGCGAACCACCCAGACCTAGATTCATCATTTCCATAAATCATGACATCTGGATTCTTACCAATAATAGCGTGAACACTAGAAAGTAAATATTTTCCCCATTCTGGAGTGATATCATTTTCATTTGTTAAATCAGGTAAACCACAAACAATAACATTATCATTAGGATAAATTTCTTTAATCATTTTAATCCTTGTTTCTACGCTAAATGGATTACGCAATGTTCCACTTTCTTGAGCAGATCCTACTAAAATTAATAATCTTTCGCACATAGTTAATGCTAAATCTGATAATGATTTGTGACCAATATGGAATACATTGAAACGGCCTACTAGCAATCCTACATCATACTTTTTCATTTATTTCTCACCTCTTATATATTTATTTCTATATTCATAATACCACAATTTAGCAAGATAAGTCAAGTTATTTATTTTACAATTTATAAATCTTTTAAAATTTGATTTTCACGGTACTACAAATTATTGTTAATAATATAAGTGTTAATATCTTCTTTCTTTGTTCCTGTGGCTATAATTTCAACAAAATTTCTCATCTCGTCAACCGACCAAAGTTCATGATGAAATTTATTGTTGTCTTCATTTTTCTTTTTGATAATTCTATACGGAGGTTTATCAATTATACAATCCTTATAACCATCAGTAACTTTATTTAATTTCTTTTCTAATTCAGAAACCTTATCTATATAATAAATAATTTCATCGTTCATCATTTCATCTCCTTGTATCCTATCACATAACCACTGAATCATCATACTTAGCACTACTCGTAATCTCTAATGACTTACTGCCGCATTCTTTACACACCATATTAGGAATTACATTTTGATGAAAATAACTATCATCATAACATGATACATCTCTTTCAATACACTTACATAATTCACATTGAAAATCTGCATAAAAATCTCTACGATTATGTCCATAAGTTCTTATTATTTTCATATTATATCTCTTCTTTCTCAATTTCATTTATTTCCTTTTCACTCAAATACTTTCTAGCAGTTGGGCATACATATGTAACATTAACTTGTTTAATTTCTCCTCTGAATAAGATATAAGTTGCATTAATAAAATTCATTATTAGTCCCATGCTTAAAAGAGTAATAATTAATTCACTGTTGGAGATAATGCTTCCTTCTGGTAAAATCATTATAAATGCAATAGCAAACATAATAGCAAGTGAAAGACCCCATATTCCTCCTACTGGACTGTGATTTAAGTTATAGTTGAATTTTTTAAACATTATTTTATCCTTTCTATGCTTTGTTTATTATAACAGTGATACCAAAAATTTCTAACATAAGTGAAATTACCATTAAATCCATATATCCAGAAATAAACCATTGTACTATTCCGGTTAAAAATAATGCAATTATAACATGTTTTAATATATTATATTTTATTAGCAATATACATCCAAGCATCAATGATAATGCAATAATATTTGCATTTATAAAACTCATAAACCAATCCTCCTAGAATAAAAACAATATTTCATTTCCCTATTTTCTTATGTCAAATCCAATGTCAGATTCCCACCAATTAGCAAAACGAAATCCAATCGGAGCCAAGTTAATGTACCCATTCCCCTCACCGTCCCAGTCTTCAATCATCATTTCCAAGATTTCTCGACTGTACCCTAATTGACCTAATACCTCTCTCGTCTCTTCATCTAATATGACATGGACATAATTACAATAGTCTCCATCGGCTTCCCAATCATCAACTTTGCTGTGCAATGTGTTTAATAATTTTATTTTATCTTCTGGAATCATTTCTATTTTCTCCTTTCAACCTCCGATGAAATATTTGATTTATGCTATTTGCTTATCTCTTTACATCTATCCCATCCAGAGCAATATTCTTTATCGCATAAATTACTCCAAGTTCCATAACAATCAGATGCGTATTCTTCTTGTAATTCTGATCTAACTTTCATAAGAATCTTACCTAACATATTCTTACCTCTACCTCTACATACGCCCCAATAAAAATCTGACCACGTATTTCCCTCAATTAATTCTTTTTTCCCTGTATCAATTAATCTCTGTCTCAAGTCTACATTCCTAGTGAATTTATCTCTAACACAATCTTCCATAACTTTATCCTTAATTTTCTCCCAATCGTGTCTTAGAGTAACATTTCTACCTTTTCTTTTAGATGTAGAAGGATCAATATTGCAGAATTGTTTTCGCCTTTCAATGTCTACAACTTTTGCTAATTGGAAAGCTGCCTCATTATTTTGATATAGTAATCCTTCATATTCTACTGGAGCAGTATAGAAATTTGATAAGAAAAAGTATTTGCCCTTAAATTCATTAATCATTAAATCAGCCCTCTCAATACAAATCCTAATTATATTTCTCTTCCAAATTATATCGCTTATGTAGCCTCTCCTATCCACAATTCATAAATTCATTAATATGATAGTCTACAAGATCACCATTGTACATAATCGTATAAATATTATTATTCTTGTCAAATTCTATGTCGCACGACAAACAGAAACGTGTAGTTTTACTTACTTCATTGGTTTTATTACTTCCACAGTTAGGGCATGTATGTATTTCGTCAGGTATTGATGTGCCAACTTTCCTATCCCCTTCTGGTACAATCTTATAACTATTTGACAAGGAGTGTTTATGTATGAAACTTCTGATTCCTTCGCCTGATGTCATTTATGCATCACTCCTAAATATTTATTTCTGTATTCATTATAGCATGTAATGTGTTGGAAAGTCAAATATTTATTTTTAAATAATATATGTTTTAATTAAATGTAATTATTGATATTTAATGTAAATAATGAGCATAATTACATCTTATTAAAGCAACTTACCTCTTATAATCGAACATATTTCAGCAATATCTGTATTGTCTTCAAGACTATCCATAATAATATCCTCAATTTTAATATTAATACTTTTCATGACTTCTTCAATTAAATCAATTCTGCTCCAAAGTTTTTGTTTTAACTCATCATTGATTTCTGTAAATAGTTTAATGTTAGTTTCGATAAATGTTTTACCTTTATATATATCGATAACTGTTTTATTATGTGTTTTTGAACTCAGCATAAATCACATCTCCTCTTTATAAAACTCCCCAATATAATAATATTTACTTTCATTCTCTACATCATTAGTACATAAATTACCCATAAACCCCTTAACTTTTCCACTACAAGTCCATCCTTGTAGCTCCATTTCTTTAATATGATTTAATCTCTCTTCTGCATTATCATAATGGAACGTCTTTGCAAGAGAATATTTTAGTCGTTTCATTTATTCAATTCCTCCTTCCATAAATAATTTAAACACTCTGATAAAACATATCTATATCTGATTTCCTACCTTTTAATGTAATCCTATACTCTATACTATTGCATGGGAATCGAAATAGCGTAGTTATATAATCAATTTTGCAGTCTAGATTAAAGTCTTTTGCCAAAGATTTTGTATTTTCTCTAAAATTAAAATCTCTGAATCCACCAACTACTTTATTAATAACTTTAGTAATTATTGAGTTGTTGCTTTCCAACTCTTGCTTGCCACAAATATAAGCATAATTGAAAATCATTTGCTCTCGCTCAGTTAAATCTATATTGATTTTTCTTTCCAATTCTTTAATGCATTTATCCATTATTTTACCTCCTTGTATCTTTTCCAGACGAGTATTAAATTTAAACACTCTTCAAAAACTTATTGATCTCTACCTTTATTTTCTCTTTGCCATCACAATCAGCGAGATTACTAATCTTATCTCTTACCATTATTGAAAAATCATTTTTATTAATAATTTCTGAATCAATAAGCAAAGATATTAAGGCATCAATTTTAATCCTGTCTATCGCTTCAAATTCAGTTAATGTCAACTTTCCCACACAATTAAACTCCTTCCTCAATTAAAATCTTAGATTTATTCTAAGTTATCTATTTTCTCTTTAACTGCATAAACATCATTTTTATACTTTTGCATTTTAGAAACTAATTCTTCTTTAGAAAACTTATTAGAATCTTTAATAGTTTCTTCCATATCCTCGTATAAGTCTAATAAAGAAAACCTTATTTCTTGAGATTTTCCAAATAATGAATCACTAATCTCTCTAATCATATTGTTTAATGTTTTCATCTCTTACCTCCTAAAATATAATACAGTCCTCTTTTTAAAGTTTTTGATATATTCTCAACATATCATCATACGCCTTTACCATATCTGATATTTTAATTAATCCCTTAATAAATTCATCAGATATTTTACCTTTAAAATGGTTCTCAATATATTCATTATTAGAATCATTCATAAAAATGTCAGTAATAGAAGGCGTTGAGCAATCTCTTATTGTAAAAGTTAAGTTGTGATAACAAGATATACTAATATACAATGAATAATAAGCAACCCTAAAAACATCATCTTGTCTAATATTTGTTGACATATCCATGATTATCTTATTGTCATCAAACTCTACTATGTCTCCAAATATCTTTTTACACTCATTAAATAGATTGGTAATAATTGAATTTTTTACATTGTTTTCTTGTAGAAAATAAGTAACATTAAACACCTTGGTAGTGACATTTAAATCATTTTTACTCAGAGGATAACCTAATTCATTCTCTATTTTTGCTTTCATATTTAAATGTTCAAATAAAGTCATTTTTGAATTCCTCCCTTATATTCCAACCATTGAAATCCTCGTTTTAAATCCTTTAATCAACTTCTTTGCCCCATTGATCTACTTTCTTAAAGAATATATTGCCTATTTCTATAACACCAATAAATGTCACAAAGAAATATATTCCGATAACTATACCTATTATAAACTTCCAGTCTCCCATCAAATTAGAAAATAAACTCCACATTGCATAACTAAAAGGTAGAAAAGTCAACAGAGATGAAAATACAACCATGATAATACCTGTTTTTTGGACAATACTTAATTCTTCTTTGTATTTTCTATTGAACACAATATCTCCTCCATTTCCCAGAAAACTAGATTTTTAAGCTATTTGTATTTAAAAAACAAATCATTATTACTTTGTCTAATTAACGCTTCAATATGTTTCTTTTCTTTATCATCTAATTCTTTGACCATAATCTTACATGTATGTTTTCTAAACTCTGGTTTTAATATTGCAGTATCATGCACTCCAAATTTATACCCACAATGCACACAATATGCTTCACGATCTCTACCATTATCGCTACTAAGAATAAACTCACGAACTATTCCGTCAATGCATTTCAATTTCATAATGTGCCTCCAAACAAATTAAATTACTTTTTGATACCAATTACAGAAAAAATAACTCAGATTCCTCAAATAATCTACTTCCCATGTTTTCATTAACCTTCTGAATTCCTTTATCATAAAATCTTATCTGATATGGAGATACTGCTTCCACAGCTTCAGTAATTACTCCAACACCACCAATAAATCTTCCTTCACCTTCTGATTCATCAAATTTAAATTCAATTTTACCAACAGTAACTTCATCTCCAACTTTAAATTTTAACATCTTCAACACTCTCTTTCTTATTAACCTTCTCTTTCTTAACAACCTTAACCTTCTTCAAAACACTTTCCAAGTACATAGCAATACATTCTATCTCCCTTTCAGCCTTACCTTTACCTAATTTTAATCCCTTCTCTACTGCTAAATTGACATCAGAGATACTCTTATTACTCCTATACCCCCATTGACCTTTGATTTTATCATTAAATTCTTCACTGGTTTTAGCATTACCCAACATAATATGCTCTGCTATGTTTTTTAGAGTTATTGATGCCATTTGTTTTTCAACTCCTTTTGATGCTAAATTACAACTATCTCATACATATCTTCGTCAATTTTCAATTCACTAATACTAGTGTTGCATTTCCATATAAAAGCTAAAATAATATCATCCGTATATTAATTGGTTCCATGTTCACTTGACTTTAAATATAGTCCAGAATCTTTTGCTTTCAATACAAATCTTACATTGTCCTTTTGTATATTCATTACTCTTTTACCAATAGTTTGTAATGAATAATCTCTATGATCAGCATGATAACCTAAAGAACCAATATTAAGATTAACTAATTGTTCAGATAGTAATTCTTTTGCAAATTCTTCTGTATCTACTTCGACTTCAATTTTAACTAAAACATTAGCAATAAATTTCATTATAATTCACTCCTCAAAACTTTTACCGTATATTTTCAACCCAAGATTTTCTTACATTTCTTTGTTCTCCGTTTAATTCAATTCTGTATTCTCCATAGATAGAATCATACCAACGTACTTTATGCCATTCTCCATTATAACGTATTTCATCTACTGAATACCCATGTTCTATCATTGCAATTCCCCTAACTTTCTCACTTGATTTAAAACCACACTTTGATTCTATTTTAATCTTTCGTATTCATTCAATTCTTCAAGACTCCTAAAAACTTGTTTCTCCTTTTCTGTATTAGTAAGATAAATACCAGTTGTCATCATACTTCCGTCATCCTTAAACCAATCATATTCTTCAAAGGAAGCTTCTAAATTATAATGCCAATGTTGCCATATTTCTGTTAATGAAACTCTTCGAATAATTCCTTTTTGTATTTTTCTTTCTTTTTCTCTGCGATTTCTAAACCAAACTTCATCACCACATAAAAACTCAAACTCTTTACTTCTATTCATATTTTATCAACCCTTTCTATTTAACCTCCAATTACTAAAGCATAACCAAATTCCTATAATCACTAATAAACCTATCTACAGCCAAATCTTTATCTTTACACTCTAACATTACATCAAATTCCAAATCCTTATACTTCTTAAAGAAATCCTTACAATATTCATAATCAATCATGTCAGAATGACTTCTGAACTCTTTAACACTCTTGGGAGAACTAAGATGTATCTTAGACACTTTACTAGCCCCACAAGTGGCAAATACAGCCTCTAAATCTAATTCTGTCCCATCATTGTTACAAACATGATGGTGAAAATCAAGTACAACTCTGACTCCAGTTTCCTTGTGTATTTCCATTATATCACTAATAGTATAACTTTTGTCATCATTTTCTAGCAAAATATGATTCCTTAAATCCATAGGCAAACTATTAAAAACACTAACAAATCTTTGCATTGATTTCGGCTTATTCCCATAAACTCCACCAACATGAATAATGATATTGAAGTCATCAAGGCCCATAGAATTAAGAATATCATAATGATAAAGCAAATCCTTGATAGAACTATTTACAACATCTTGTTTTGGACTGTTTATACAGCACATTTGAGATGGATGCATTGATAATAGCATATTATTATTTTTTGCTATATCACCAATTCTTTTTAAATCTGATTGCATCCATGACATATAATCAATATCTTTCATAATTTCTTGAGTAGCAAATGGGACTAAATCAGAACTCATTCTGAATAATTTAATTCCATCAGAAATACAATGTTGAATTGTGCGCTCAGTTTCTTTTAGATTGTGAGTAATTGCTTGTTTTAATCTGTATTCGCTGAATGATGCTAGTCTAAATATTTGATATTTGGTATTGCACTTTTTACTCATGCAAGCGAATCCTACGTGTCTGATCATTTTATGTAATTCCTCCTTTGGGATTTGATATAATTATTGTATCATGTCATTAAACAAAATACAATAATTATATTTTAATTTATGGAATAAATTATACTTCCGTATACCTATATTCAATTCCTGCTCCATTATCCTCTGCATAGGATTTTATTTGTAACTCAAACCAATTAATAAATTGCATTTCAGACATTGCTTTTATTTTTTCAATATTACGAAGAAAAATCTTAAACAAATCTCCGTCACTCAAAAGATAATTATACATTTGATTTACTTCCACTACAATTTTATATTTGGTCAAATAGACGCTCAATTCATTTACATAACTACTTCCATAATCACAAGTCTCACAACCAGGATAACTCCAATTATCTTGTTTTATATCTACAATTCCACCATCTACAAATTGTAATAATAATTCATTCTCTTCCATTGTTAAATTCCTCCTATATTATTTGATTTGATAAAGTCAATCATTTCTTGAGTATCCATATCCCATTCAAGATTTTCAGAAGCGATTCTTTCAGCATCTTCTTGATTCATAATTCCATCTAGATATCCTTTTCCAAATTCAATTAATTTTAGCTTTATTTCATCGCATTTGCTACAACCATTTTTTAGATTATAATATTCATGATAATTTTCATAATTCCCTTCAACTTCACAATGTCCTACATCCCAAAATTCTGCTTCAAAGGCATCGCAACCACTACAAGATCCAAAAGAACCATGTATCCATCCTATTTGGCCTTGATAATTAACCTTCGCCCACCAATCACCTTGATAACTACCGAAATTCTCAAATACTAATACCTCTGCACCTGCCAATTCCAAACATTCTTGATAACTCATTTTATGTACCTTCCTTTCAATTCTAATTATTCTATTTAACTAACTGTGGATAATCATGAATTCCCCACCATTGTTTATATTCCTTGATTGCATCATTAAATGATTCATCTTCAATTTCTAGAATACTATCAAAGAATTCATCGTTGGCTGTACATCCTCCATAACTTTCACCAATGAAAATCATTTTGCAGAATGGATTGACTTCTCTCATTATTTGCAAAACTTTATAAGCAATATCATCCATATAAGGCCATGACATTATAATGACATTTACATCTTTGCCATACTTTTTAACTGCTTCAATTGCATCTATATTTTCAATATCAGTCCAATAATTCTTGCTTTGATTCCAATTGTTTTGACCATCCCATGAGAAGTCATCGGTCGCTTTTATATCAATTCCTTGTTCTCTTAATGCAAAACTTAAAGATCCTGTGCCGGACATAACCTCTAGACATTTTCTACTCCCTATCCATTGGGATAAAGGAACAATCCAATCTAATGATATAAGAGAAAATCCAATTTGTTTGATAAATTTGTCACGCAAACTCCATTTATTTATATTATTGAACATATAATCTGGATAATAATTTGGAATTTGATTGTTAGAAATTTGATTTACAATAGAATCAATAATATCCGTTTCTTCTTGAGAATTGTCTTGTAATGAAAAATTAAACATTTTTATCATTCCCTTCGTATTTCAATTGAAAGAATAACTTCCTCGGAAACTATGCCAACTTTTTAGGTCTTACTCTGTAATGCCCACTTTTTGTTTTCTGATTATCAGCACATTCCTGATTGCAAAATACCAATGTCCTAGCATGATACATATCAAATATGCCTAGCATCCCTGCTTTATTTGCAATATCAGCAAGTTCAAAAGCAAATTGAATAGGTTGATTAATAACTCCTTCAACCTTTTTACCACAATTAAAACAAACTAAAGTAATTCCATAATTTTGTTCTTCCATTTTTAATTCTCCTTAATATTCCCAAGCATTTTCATTTCTTTTTGCAATCCCTCTAATCCTGTAGAAATTACTTTATGCATTACAAATCCTTCAACCTCTCCTTTTGCTTCGAGAACCGTCTTATCCATTTGCTCATTGAAACTACTTTGAATAAAAGGAACATTGCTTTCAATCTCTTGTTGTAACATTTTAATTCCTTTAAGAATAGCTTCCTTATCTGCTTTGGTTGGTGGTTTCTTTTCACTTAATAATGATTCTGCTTGTTCAGTTAATACCCTAAGTGACTTTCCTATCTTTTGCATTTCCTTTTCAAACTCTTTCTCAAATTCTTGACGTTTATCAAATTGTGGGCAGTCTTCAATCATTCTACCATCTAATCTTCTAAGTGTAACAGGTACACCATCACCAACATTCATTGAAGTGATTGCTTCCGCAAATTGTGAATATGACATTTCCACTTCAATATAAGGTTTTGTATTAGCGTGAAACCAATCTCTATTCAACATTCGATCAATTTTAGCAGGAGCAATTTTAAGTCTGATAGTGTGACTGTGTTGAATTGAACTTCCAAATAGATTTTGACTAAAACCTCATAAACTTCTTGTAATGCCTAACATTGCAAAACTTTCATGTTCAATGGTTACTTTATCATCCATTTTCATATACCTTCTTTCTCTTATTTCCCAGAAAACTTAATTTTTCTCGGAAATAAATTCTCTAATTCTTTCTTCGATCCAAATATCTCTATCTACTTTTTTAAAATCTTTATCTAATATATTTCCGTCTGCCAACATTTTAGTTGTACTAAACATAACCCAAAAATCTTTAAACAATAATTGATCTTTTTCAATTAAGAATAAAATTTCAGAACATGCACCATCTGCATCAAAAATATATTTTGTTAAAATATCATATACCATTGTGAAATTGTTTTTCATAATTCATCATTCCTTTCTAAAATACTAGGAAATTCACGTTTCATTCCCTGTGACTACCAACTTCATAGCAATCATTTACAAATTGATTATAGTCCAATAATTCAATATCATCCAGTGATATATTCAAACCATCTTCCCAAGAATATTGAACATTAAGTTTTTCTAATGCGTCTTGTTTATTTTTAGCAAATATAATTCCGAAATACATCCCTTCCCAACTAGGAGTACAACTAATATTATACGAAAACAAACTCTTATCATCCTTAGTAATTAAAATACCTTCTTCACTTTTTGTTAATTTAGTATCGAACGCAACTTCATCAGTACGTAAGACACGCCCATTATTTAAGGATTCAATATCCCATCCTTTATGTTCACATAATTTACGCCATAAACCTAAATCTACTACCTGTTGAATTGTCATAGTCATAATACTCATTTTCTATCTCCTCCATACTTCTATTTACTCGCTTATGCTTCCATTATCAAATTATCAACTAGCATGAAATACGTCATTCCTTGGGATTTCTCATCGCTCTCATAATCTGTTTAACACTATTAAATATTACTTCCCATGTTTCAGCAGTAATATTTTCATCAAACATTTGTTTAGCCAATAAAAGATAAGGAAGGTTTCTCTCATCCGTTACAAACTTCATTATTTCAGATGGAGGTTCATAACCAGAAACCTTAGTAAGTTCTGACAATTTAGTTACATTATCATCCATGAAGAAGGAAGTGTCGGCATTTAATGCCTTAGCAATATTTTCTAAACTTTTCATAGAAGGTCTTTTCTTTGAGTTCTCTATTTGTGATAAGTATGGTGCTGATAATCCACATTTATTAGATAAAACAGTTAACGAAAGTCCTCTCAGTGTTCTTACGTGCTTAAATTTTTCTCCATAATTCATAGATATACATCCTTAACAAACATCAACATATTCAAAACACAATCTTAAAACAGCATCATAACTTTCCTGTTGTACAGCTCTATCCGAAAATTCTACTGCTTTATCTCTTAATCCTGCATTTCTTAATGCCTTTGAAACAGTTCCAATAATGTTAAACACATTTCCATTAATACCAGTGAGTTGACATTCAGGTTTAAGGTTCTCTGACATCAATAATTCCACCTTTCAAATTTCCTCTTACCCATATCATACCATATACTCAACCCCAACGTCAACCATCTACAGATATTTATTTTACAATTCAACACTACCACCATCTAAAATCTTTCTCAAGCAATCTGAACAATAATCTTCCTTATCCACATCCGGTTCAGCACTTGAAGAAAATTCATAATCTCTAATTTGTTTACCACAATTATTGCAGTAAGCATTCCATTTTCACCAGAAACCTACTTTTTTGATATCTGTTTTCATTTATTTTCACTCCCATCCTTATGATTTAACATTCTATTTTCAAATATAGTGCAGAACATTCTTGTGGATCATTATTTATCGCTTCTAAATGAAAGCAAGTCAAACCTTTTAGATTACATTCTTCGTATTTATCGCACGATACGCAACATCTTTGTTTTTCATTTTGTCCACAATCATTATAACCATTGCCACCACATTTTAAAGTAAATTTTGAGTAATCAATATTCATTTTATTTTATCTCCTTTCTTTTATATAATAATTATTTATTTTTTATTCTAAAAGTATCACACTCTCTAGGAATAACAAAAGCATTAAAATTATACCCCATACCATTTAGTGGTTGATTTTTAATAGTTTCAGATATACTATTGTTTGCAAAACCTAATGGAATGGCATCGTCTCCATAATATTCAGCATTTAAATTATCTAAATACTTACCACTTACTTCTTTACATTTACACCATTTTTCTTGATAATCTAAATTAAAAATATCTCCGCAATTTTTACACATTAATAATTTAATGATCATTATACAAATCCTTTCTGCTACAAAATTGCCACTCTATTCTACAAATTCTGATCTACAGATTCCATTACACAACGCTTCACATAAAATTCTTTTAATTTGTTCAGATTGTTTGTCCGTAATATCATCCCAATCTTCCACTTCTGCTAGTTTCTTCAAATGTTTGCATAATTCTGATCTTCCTTCGAGTTTTAACCTTTCCTCTTCTTTCTCAGTAGGATAACCAAGCACATAAAGATTATCGCAATTCTCACAATCAAGATAAACTTCGCTATTACATTTTTCCAATCTACACGCTAATTCAACATAACTTCTTAAACAGTCACATATTGGATAAAGATCATCTCCGTTCCAACCTCTTGCAATCATGAGTACAGGTTATATTTCCCTCGATCCGTTGCCATACCGTTTTTAATACTGTCATATTGTTACCTTCCTCCTTTCAAATGCGTTTTTTAAGTTATTATTCTACTTTTAAACCATATTTTATATCCTTCTTCTGTAGGTATAAGTCCTAATTTTGAACAGTAATCATAATATTCACTACTAAACATCATTAAAATTTTTATCTCCTTTCTTTAGCAATAAAATATTTTACATAATTACTACTCCATATACTCTTTTCCCACCATGTAAAACTGGAATAAAAATATATCCATCGTATTCGTCTATATCAATAATCCCAAATGTTTTAATATCCATATTTTTATCATAGTCAAGACTCCACTTATCTTTTTGTGATTTTTTAATAAACCATTCTAAAGTATCAAGACATTTAGTTTTCATACAATTGTCTCCTTTCTAAATCCTATTAAATATCTATTTTAACGTAATATTAAAACTGTCTCACCTTTGTTAATCGGGTAACAATTAGCTCTTAATGTTTCCATATCCTCATAAGCATAAACTTCCTCAAATGTCTTAATATTAATAGTCCTATATGGTTTATCACCTTTTACTTTAACAACAACACAATTAATATCTCCATATACATTAACCAACTCTCCAAGTTTAACTACTTTGTTTCTTTTTAGTTCTTTACTTAAACTTGAAATGGGCAAAGGATTACAGACTGGTTGATGATATTTAGAATCATAAATATTTTTATCCAATTTAATCTCGCTCCTTCCACTTAGTTCGAATCTCTACTTTCGAGTTATTTTACTGACAATTTATAAGTAATTTCTATTTCTTCTTCTGATTTTGGATAATCACTAATTGAAATATTATTATGTTTTAAGTATTGAGATGCTTTTAAGATATTTTGTAGTCTTCTTTTAAGAAATTCTTCATTTATCTTTTTGATACTTTTTGGGAAAATTAATTTTAACATTTTTGTCATAACTCTCACTCCTCAATTAATCTTTTGTTTCCTTGGATTATTAAACTACTTCAATGTCATCTTTGCACTCTCTTACAGCTATAATTATTGCAAGAATTTCCTCTTCATTCCAACTAGCTTTTCTTAATGTATCAATGAGTTTTGTCTGAGATATTTTGATCTTTTCCATCCTAACAATTCCTCCTTTGTTGGGGGCATTTTTACTTACTCAACCCATATGGTGGTAAAACAAGAGAAATTCTAGAATTAGGTAATATTCTAAATTTCTTTTTACAATCCACACAATGAATATCGGTAGGTAATTCTTCTCCAGATTCAATTATAATTTCTTGTTTCTGAAGTTCTTTACATTCAGGACATATCACTGATATTAATTTAGTTATGGATTCATTTTCCATATTTACACCTTCCTTTTGCTTTATTATACTTCTAAATGCTTTGATTTTCAAATCAATATTTAGCATACGATGAATGTATGATTTTAAGCCAACTCTGTACCTATCAAACCCCACTCTGGCTTATAATTTGACTTAGCATAATCAAAATCATTAATACCAATAGCACATTTATAATATTCGTCTTTCTTTACTTTACGCATAGCATCTTTACCTTTTTGATAGATATAATAATGTGCTAAATATACATAATCATCATCTTCATTTACATATCCAAAAAAATCTTCTTTATAATAAATTGCTCCTCTATAATTATTCTTGTGACTCCCAATAATATTAAATTTACCGCTATACAGTTTAATCACATAGTAGTTTTCATTTGGATAACGACTCCCGTTGTAACAAGCAATTAAAATATAAGCTTGATCTTTCCCTACAACATTACAAATATCTCCTGAAGATATAAAAATATTTCTCACTTCATATTTATTTATATCATTATCTCTTACTACCTCAAAATTATATATTTCGGTTATCTTTATTGTATCACCAATTTTTACTTTCTTAAAACTTGTTGATTTTTCAATATCAGTACAAATCTCTAGATATTCAGACACCTCATTTAAATCTAAACACACTGAGTTGTCAAATTCATTCCCTTCGTGTAGTCCTTGTTTATTAGTATAAAACCCATCAACATCAATTTTAAGATCAATTAATTCAATACAACAAAAAGCTGTTTCTGCTCCTTTGTCCTCAAAAAATTCTTTAATAATACCTTTACTTCCCTTTTTAACTAAAAATAATTCAGAATCCTCATAGTCTTGTTTAAATTTTATCTTAGTTTTTACTTTGTAATTTGATATTTTAATGTATTTGTCGTATTCAGGCTTGTTCTTCTTTGCTACAAATTTCAGTATCGAGATTTCTTCTACGGTTAACTCCATTAATATCACTCCTTTTATAGATTAAAACCATTCTTTCTTGGGATTATTTAACCAACAACCACACAGGAGTGTCTTTCTTTAACTCACATGTCTCAATTTTGGGGCAATCTCCACACTCATGCATTGACATCGCTGTACCTAACGGTTCATTCCATACTGAACCTGTGTTAGTGTAATAATTACAACCTGATTGCTTAATCCCAGACTCTCTAGGGAAATACTTAAAATAATCTGCATTAATAATATCAATTTCTTCTTGAGTTGTCACCTTAAACATCATTTATCATCCTTTCATTATTTCATTACACTCTAATATTCCATTTATCAATAGCATCATCCTCTGTTTTACCGTCATGCCTATCTACCCATGCACCTTCAGCCCCACATGACTGACATTCTACCCACATAGAACCCTCATCTCTAAATTCCCCTTCGCCACCACAAAATGGACATGGTTTAATTTTTTTATTCTTCACTTCATTATTATCTTTCTTTAAAACTAAACGTGTTTCTTTTCCGCAACAATTTAATCTATGAGAATATGGCCCAAAAGGCGAAACCCCTCCACAAGAATCACATATTTGAGCATTTCCCCATCCATTAATATAATATTTAAGCAATTCTCTGTTTACATATTTATTAATATTTAAAGAATCTAAATCAATTTCTTGCATTGTTTTACTCCTCCTTTATAATTTATCTTAATCTAATTACTCTTTCACCATTAATAAAAATATGACCAATTTCAGATTCACTCATATGCCTATATCTATGGTCTTCTTTGTCTAAAGGATAAAAATCTCTTCTATATAATATTTCAACACTTAAAGCATTATTTACTTTTTCTGCATACATACTACTACCGTATTTATAAATTTCTAAGTTTCCAACTCCAATAAGTTCAACTAGTTCATCAACTTTTTCTTTCAAATCATTAAGTTTTATAATAAACACGCTCCTTTATACTCTTAAACGCTTCAATTTACTCCAATTCTCTAACCAATTAATCCTTCGAAAACATCAACTCATAGGATAATTTATCATGACTGATTAACTATATTATACAACTAATCAGTCATGAGTGTCAATATTTATTTATTAACTCTTGCCAGCAAATTCTTTATAATATTCTTTACGATACATTTCAGCATCTCTACCTGCTTCATGCACATCATCGTAGTATTTTCCAACTCTAAATCTTTTATAATTTATACAAAGCATAATTATGTATTTTTCTGACTTTTTATCTAACAAAACATTTCTATATCCAGATTTATTATTAGAATTCTTAGATTTTCTATTTCCGCTATTTTGACCATCTGTTGCAATTCTCAAATTGGATTTTCTATTGTTTAGAGTGCCTGTATTTTTATGCTCTCTATGATCTACAACTAAATCCTTTTCAAAAACTTGCATTATTTCTCTATGCAAGGAATGAAGTCTAGTTTTACGATTCCCATTTTCGTCTAAATAATATTCTGTGGTTCTAGCATACCAATTTTGTGAATGAACGTTCCACATAAGACACCAATGATAATCTAAGTCAATCAACATTTGTAAGTCATCCGTGTCTATATATCCTTCCATAATAATCTCATCCATTTTATCTCTAAAATAAATTATAGTAGTATCTCCGTCAATTCTGTAATCATTAAATCCTTTCTTTTTTCTGATGCATCCACATGATCTTTTCCCAGATAACAACTCCTTGGCGGTTGTCACATAATCGTTTGTACCACATTTACATTCACACATATAGTATTCAACGCCTTTTCTGGGAGACTTACCATAACATCTTTCAATTACCTTTAATTTACCAAATACTTTTCCTGTTAAATCTTCTATTATAATCTACTCCTTTATTATTTTAATTGTAATATTTATTTACAATTTTAACTCCTACGGAGCATGAATAAATATTACAATATTATATAAAAAGGAATTAACCGTTGCAATAATAATTGTAACGGTAATGATTAAAATTATTTTATTATTTAGTTTATGCAATTTCAATTTCCTTTCATTAAACTTAATCTATCCATAATATTCTCTATACTTTTCATTTTTCTATTGAAATCATTTATATACCAATTTTTAATTTTTATAAAAACATCTTTAGTAAACCATAGTTTGTATTTTTCATCTATTTCTTCTACATATTCAAGACCATCTTCGTCTTCTAATGCATAGCCATTCCATACTTTATTACATTTAGGACAATAATATAAAGCATAGCATTCATGACCAATTTCGCTTATAGAATTGTCATTAAAAATTAACTTTTCTCCACACCTACATTTCACAATTTCACTCATTTATAAATACACTCTCCTTATTTTTAATATTCTCATAAAATTTCTTTACTGCATCTTTCTTTAATTCATTTCGCCATCCTTCACAATTTTCATATTCGCATTTACAAGGAAACACCTCAAAATAATCATGAAATTCTTCAAGTGTACATTCATTAGACTCCACACACCTACTAATAAATTCTGCTTCACTAATTTTCATATGTAATCACCCCCTTCTTAATTTACACCTCATCTGCCATATGTCTAAGTTTACGCATATACTTTTCTAAACCAACTTTTGCTTCAACTAAAGACTCCATTCTAGCTTCTCTTTCAATTAAATTCTGTCTGTATGATGGCCCACAACCATCAAACATGCCAAAATTGCGTAAATTTTCATTGTCTTCTTTAAGACATTCCTTTTCTTCTTTAAGTTTCTTTTCTAACCACTTAACGCAATCTTTAACTCCTTCTGATTTCATTAATAATTGATCTTTTGTTAAAATTACTTCTTCCATGTGTGACAATCCCTCCTTTATTTTTATAATCCTTGGAAAGTGCCAATTGATTTGATAATTAACATTCCATATGTTTTACTAAAGTTTTTACAACAATTTCAACTAATTTTCTTTCTGAAGTTTCCATATCCTCTGTTTTAGATATTAAACCAACTACTCCTATCACATCACCTTCATGGATTATTGGAGTTACTATTTGGGATTGATATTCAAATTCCTCTTTTACAATTGCACTATAGCCAATTTTTGTAACTCTTTCATCCATTGCTAATTGAGCTAAATTCCAAATAGGTTTATTTAAAAATTCTTTCTTTGATATTCCTGCTAATGATATTACATAATCCCTATCACATATTAATGCAATATAACCTGTTGTTTCAAATAAAGAATCAACAAAATTTTGAGCGAAATTACTTATCTCACCTAATGCGGAATACTTTTTAAATAGAACTCCACCATCTTGAGTAAATATCTCCATTGGATCTCCCTCTCTAAGTCTTAATGATCTTCTGATTTCTTTTGGAATAACTATTCTGCCTAAATCATCAATTCTTCGGATAATACCTGTTGATTTTGCCATTGTATATACCTTCTTTCATTAAATTTAATACCATCGAAAGCAACATTTCTTACCATTTCGCATTATTTACAACTTCTCTATCTAAAGAACAAAAATCAGGACTAACCCAACGCTCTATGCCATTAATTTCTACAATATGTCCTGCTCGATATCCTTTTTTGATTTCCTCGTCACTAATTTTTTCGATATATTTACCAAGAATAGGTTCATCAATTAATGTAGGTCTACACCATACCATTTCACCATTCTCAAACATAAAAATCATTCCTCCTTTTTTAACCATGACCCGAACTGTCCAACGCCAGTTGCAATAATTTTGTCTCCTGATCTACTGACAGCAATCTCTTTTTTATCTTTTACATATTCAATAATCTCATTATAATTTTCTTCAGTAAAAATATATTCTTTATCCCATACTTTGAATTTTTCACCAATTGAAATATAAACACTTCTAGGATTATCATCGTATAAACCCCAACACCTTTCTAGAACATTTGCAGATGTAGTTGATAAATCTTTCCATTCCATATGCGTTTACCTCCTTAACTAGACAACATTTTATAACTTAAATTCAACTTCAACTTTATCTAACTTCAACCTCTTGGCAGCAATCAATCTAGAAAATCCATCTATACATAATCCACTTTTTTGAATAAGAATAGGTTTGTCAAAACATCCATTCTTATTGTAGTATTCAATACACTTATTAACTTTTTCTTCTTTTACATTTACAAATTTTTTAGGAATAATGATTTTATCAATTGGTATAAAATTATCTGCTACAGATCCATTAATTGGTATCTGACTTTTAAAACCTAATTTAGAATTTAATTCTATTCTTCTTTCATTAGTTATAATACATGGGACTTCAGTAAATTCTAATAATTTTGCTATCATGTAACCTGCATATCCAATAACTAAAGAATATTTACCATCTAATTCTTCCTTAACAATAAGAGGTTTGTCTATTTGCTCTATATTTCTACTTTTTAATTTTTCAATTCTCTTAGTAAAATCACACTCTGCATTAATATGTACTGGTTCAACTAAAATGATATTGGACAAATTTAATAGTTTCACTTCTTGTGAAGTAACAAACTTTTCTCTGATTTTTTGATTTTCTTTTAAAATACGATTATTCATTACTCTCTTTCGCATTTAAAATTCCTCCTTCTTAATCCAAGGAAAATATAATTTCGAAGGATTATATAAGATTTTAATCTCTCTCAGGACACCATTTAGGACTTGTTTTTAATTCACTGGAATATATTTCTTGGTAATTCCCTTTTTCTTTCACACAAATATGTTTATCTTTTAAACTTGAACAAGCAATACTTCCTCTACTCTGTGTCATTACTGGAGTATATTTATGATATTCACATTCTTTACATTTAGGGATGTTCATACATTTTTCATCCTATTCTATCTTACTTTAAGTTCTAATGAGTGGTATTCCATACTTTTCTGTCCATCTTTTTACTTGGTTCAAAGCTTCTGGTTTAGTTCCTACATAAACAGAATCACCAATTTGACAATTCTCACTATCCTTAACCTGAACAACCCATGACCTTTCAGGACGGTTATACCACATATCAACACTAAAAGGCACTTCTTCTTTAGGTAAAATATCCATTTCTCTAAGAATAAGTCTTTTCATATGCAAAACCTCCTTTGTTTACCTTATGTAACAAGTATACACTAATCACAAGATATCCGCAAGAGGTTTTAAAATATTTATTTATGTATTTATTATAGTTTAACCTCTACAGTACAAATAGTATCATTATGACTACCTCCGTGTGGTACTAGTAGAATCTCTTTAATCTTAAATCCTCTTGTTTTTCCGACACCACTACTATTCCATCCAAAGCAAATAACTTTACCATTTGGTTTTATAATTCTAGCAATTTCATCTAAATGTTTTCTTCTCCAACTACTTTGAGTTGTTTCCATAGTTACTGGAATTCCTACATTTTTATAACATTCTGATACTTGACGGAGACTGTAAGGTGGATCATACAATACTCCATCAATAGAATTATCTTCACAAACAATTTAAAGAAATCTAATGCGTCTATATGATAATCTGTATCATATTCAGGATTTAAATCATTTGTAATTGTAGCTAATTTGCTAGAATTAGAAAAAGCATCTATCCATTTTTCATTAGGTGATATGTATTTATTTAATAATTCTTTAATAGGTTTAATACTAAAAGTATTTTTATTTGGCATTGACCATATTCTTTCAATTAATATTATTTATTCCTTCTTTCTATTAAATTTACAAATTTCACAAGCGTACAAACCGCCTATAGCTTGATTCTTGAAACCCAAATATAGGATGAAACTAGACTTTTATCCTATTTCCTATCCCTTTTATTATTGCAATTAGTCCCAAACTCTTCATAACCTTCCATCCAATTTCCTTTACCTCCATATAACTCAACGAATTTCTTAGCATCTTCAGCAAACTGAAAACTAAATCCAGACCAATAAATATCTCTACTATCTGCAAAAGGAAGGCCACTATCAGTCCAATCTCTCCAATGAAAATTTCCATGTGCAATATCATCAAATTCAACACCTATATCTTGAGATGATTTATCCATATCTTTTTTGATTACCATTAAAACAAAATAGATTTCTCCGTTGTCTAATTTATCCCATTCAGGAAAACCTTGAAATTGAATTTCATAGAAGTCCCATGCGTATAAACTCTTATTCCAATCGCTCATCACTTTCCTTCTTTCTTTAATCTCTCAATATCACATCTATATTCCCAACTCATAGATGAATTCTCAAATATCCCACCAATTAAACATGCCTCACAAACTAAAGTTCCTTTTGCAGAACTTAATTTTGGACAATATTTTCTGTGCTCTTCTTTAGTGAAATATTTATGTGTTTGCATAATTTGTCCTTTCTCTCCTTTACTTCAAATTTCTTTAAATCTATCAGTAGCAAAACTACTCTCTTGTCCTAAATCATCTATAATCCCTAGCCACTCAACGCCCGTATCTTTAACAAGAGTCCAACGAACTTCATACTCTTTATTAAGAGTCAACATATCCTTCCACTCATCATTATTGATACAAATTGCAATCTTTACTATTTTATCATTTCTAAGATAATAATTTGTCATTTATTCTACATCTCCTTCTATTTTCAAATTTAATCCCTCTAAATAATACTGATGACTATCAAAAGTTCCTTCACAATGAATACAATAATAGAAATCCTCTGCATCTTTATCTGGAATCATATCTTTCTTAAAAAAGTATTTTCCACACTTCATACACATTTCTATTTCACTAGGATCAATACCTAATTTCTCACCAATAATATCTTCAATATAACCATCTATGATTAATTTGTTCTTTATCAATAATTGACTCAATTTACCATCAAATATATCTGAATCATACCAAGGAAGCGTTTTACTATATTGATATAAATCTAATTTATTAGACTTAACACATGCTAATTTAAAGGCCACATGATACCCTGTTGTACTCTCTAGATGTGCTAATGTATCACAATAACAACCATCTAGAGATATGTAGTTCATTTTAAATAATTCATCTCTAAAAGCAGTTAAGAACTCTAAATCAATTTTACTTAACCATTCTTCAGGCATTGTGTACTCATATCCATTTTCAGTAATTGGCATATTATTTTCCTTCTTTCTTCTATATAATTATTAATTATTTCAAAAAATACTCAGCATAATCTTTAACAAAACATTTATTTACTGTACATGGTAGTTCATAACCATCTCATAAGAAGCGTTAAATACTCTGTAAGGACACATATCTTCACAGTAATTTATTACGCTCATTTTTAGAGCATATTCGATGTCGTGTACCATTGTTAAATTCCCCTCCTTTATATAAATTATTTGTAAATATTGGTATCATATAGATAAATATACAATACCAATACAAACAATATCTAAATCACACTAAATTCAAAACCTTCCCACTCTAATCCATTAATGTCTTTATTAATTACGTAACCAAACGGAACATCATATTTCTTAATCAAATGTGTTTTGATGTCTCCAATATTATCAAATATCTCAGTTTCTACAATTTGATCTTCGCCATAATCCCTATACTCCTTTACAGTCAAAGTCAAGCCACTCAATTTAATTTCTAAAAAACTAATAATATCCTTTACAGTCTCATCCATATACCATTTTTTCAAAGCAATATCAAAATCCTTATTCTTTTTCAATTCCTTAATATCATATTCTTCTAACAATTTGATACAGTTTAACGCAATATCAAATAACCCACAATCAATTAAACCAACTATTAATTTTATTTGATAATAATCTCCTTCCTTGAAATATTTAATATATTTATTGTCAAGCAAATATCTAATATTTTCTTTTGCTGGTTCACCAGTATCATTTTTCTTGAACTTACCTCTAAAGGCCATATTATAATCATTGCTTAATAATATATCTGACAAGGATATTTTTAAATCTTTGAATACGTTATTAATATATTGAAAATAAGCAAATAACTTTTCTTTATTCTCTGCGTTTGCATAAGATAATTTATCAAACATTATAGCAGAAAACTCAGGTAATAATTTATCTTTGTGTATTTGCTGAATAATTTCACTTTTGTCTTTAAACTTTTTAATCACATCAAACTCTGAAACTTCAAATCTCTTTTGTGAATCATAACTTTTTGAAATTTCATTAGAGGCAAGAGGTTTGATTTTATAGATTATATAGTTATCATATTTATCTAAGTATCCTACAAAGAATGAATCAAAAATTGTGCTTAGTTCAATTTTTCGATTATGTAGATTACAGTAACCAGTATCCAATTGCTTAATAGTTTCTTGCTGCGATAGAAATTTTTCTTTCTTATTTTTTGATTCTTCTGCGGATAATTTCTTTCCTTTTGATGGTTTAAAATTATCCTCTTGATATTTTACTATTACTAAATAGCAATACTCCTCTGGTACTTTTACATTGTTTTTCTCTAGTGGTAATGAATAAAATGCCATAATATTTATCTCTCCTTTTTAATTTTTAATATAGTTCGAATCATACCTTTATGCGATCAGTTTTATATATTTTTCTTATAAATCTTTCTTAGTTGTTTCACTATATTCTCAGCAGTTTTAAAACTCCTTCTATAATTATTTTTAACTTGGTTATTATATGAATCTACAAATTCTTCTGTAACTTCAACAATGTCATTATGCTGAAATACTCTTACAATATTACTTAAAATTAGCGTATCAAAAAATGTTGCATCTATCGAATTTATATTTTGGTTTCCATATTTCTTGTCACATTTTAATTTGATTTTCATCGTTCAATTCCTCCAAACTATTTCTAAGTAAATCTAATTCTTTCTCTACACCTTCAATTTTCCATGTCGCTAACATATCTGCTATAGCTTTAAAATAACTCAATACACCTTTCATATTTACAATATTAATAATTACCACATTGCCATCTAGTTTATTGTCCTCAGTAACATTATTAGAAAAGCATATTCCTAACGATTCTGTCTCGCCTTTATTTACTATTTGACTAATTTGCTCCATTTTCCCATTGCTCGATCATTATATTTTCCTCCTCAAATATTAATAATCTAAATTCAATGTTAAAATATATTCGTTTGAACAAACTTTTTCTAACCTATCTTTAAATTCTTGAGCTTTTTCCAATGTATCAAATTGATGTGATTCCCAACCTTCATGCTCAACAAATTCCCATACTATATATTTTCTCATTGTTTTATTTTCTCCTCCTTTTTCAATCTCTACAACCTTAAATCCTAATCCTTCTGCTTCATCAAAATCAAAACCTTCATCAGTATGCATGATGTACACATTTCCCCTCAACTCTTTAGGAATCAACTCACATAATTTTCTCAATGATAAATGTGCATTCCCATCATAATCTGCTTTACAAGTGTCTTGATACAAATAATTAATATTTCCCTCCTTTAAACCGTCAAGAATATTATCTTCTATATCACAACAATCTCCGCTATAATAAATAATATATTCATGCTCTTCTAATGAAGGATTTTTAACCAATAATATTCCAAATGACATAAGTTCTTTAACATGATTATTTTTCATGAAATATAAACCTAAATCTAAACTATCTATTACTACAGTAGGATCAAAAGCGCAATTATCAAAAGCGCAATGATCTTCTGTGACTCCCATAATCTCAAGCAATTCGATAAAATCACTATTAGCTGCGTGAAATGTTGGTTTAATATTTTTTATGAAATGACAATAGAATATAAAACTTCCTAGACTACCTATATGATCTGGATGACAATGAGTTACGGCAATATGCACTTCATTAACATCTGATAATAGATTTAGAGATAGTATTCTATCAAAAGTTAATTCACCACAATCTATAAGTAATAATGTATTATTTTCTTTTATATATGCTGAAGTGTTTCCTAGTTTAGTATTGAATGCTGAACCTGTACCTATGAATTTTAGCATGTTTTACTCCTTTGTTGATTTATTTTATTGTTTTCCAACAAAATCTAATAATTTCATAATGTGTTCAGGATATGCTATATAACCCCATTCCTTAATTCTTTTATTTGCATATTCAACATTATTATCTTTTAGGTGTATTACTAATTCTAGTAGTAGATTTAAACTATCTGTTAAATTTGCTTTTTCTGATGCATTCATTTATAGTCACCTCCTTAATTAATTGGGACGGAATTAACCGTCCCTGAATATCCCTTAACTAAATAAATCATCATCTTCGTTGTCATTTTCCATTCTTTCAATTTCTCTCAATACTTCGTCTGGAATCTGAGCACGATTTAATTGTTCTATCTCATGCATTGCTTGAATGTCATCTTCTGTCATTTCATAATCTTCATCTTCGTTTTCAAACATATCTCCAAATATATAAGGCTCTTCTTCCTCTTTATTTTTATGAATAACTGGTAAAGGCAATGGTTTTCTATTCTGTAATCCTTTAAGTTCTTGTTTTTCTATAATTACATCAGCAACTTCGTCTTTAGGTTTATATTGTAAATCTTCATATTGTTTTAGTTTTTCTTCTAACTCTTTAATTCTTGCTTTATCATTTTTAACGTCTATATTATTTATTTCTTGTTTCTTACTCCTTCTCAAATTAGATTTAATCTTATCTGTATGTATTAATCCCTTAACACTAACCTCTACCGCTAGCTGCTTATTGAAATTAACCTCATCATCCCATTTACCAATAAACGTAGTACAATAGTGCTTATCTGGAGTTAAATAACTATTATTGTATATTATCAATTCTAATTCATCTTGAAGAATATTATTATACTTTTGGATTGTTCTAGAATCTGATACTAATTTCTTTAACTTCCCTTGAGTTAAGTATCCTATACTAGCATCATTATTAGACACTCGACAACAAGCAGTATAATATCTTATTAGACTGAACTTATTGAGCTTCTTATCTTGTAGGTATTCATATATTTTATCTATATCCCTATCAAAAACCTTAAAATACAGAGTGTTGAGTGGTTCGGGTATCTCTACATAGAACATAAAATCTTTATTAATTTCAGAAAGTGCGATATCCTCATATGACAAATCGCACATTTTAGTTATGTATTTGTTTTGTATTAATTCTTCTATAATAGTTTTGATTCTTGATACTATTTTATGATTACCACTAGAATCATATTTCATATAATCAGCTAACATTTGTATTGAACAAATTGCTAAATTTTTATATTGCATATAATTTCTATACATCAGTGATAAAATTGTTAATTCTTCGTTGGAAATGCTTAGATCATCATAAATAGTATTAGGTAATTTAATATAGTATTGAGTTTCTTCTTCTTCATTATTATTGTTTAATATATTGTTCGTAATTGTAAAACATCTCTCTTTCTTGTTTTTCTTAATTGCATTATTATATTATTTATTTACCATATCGGCTAAATCTACCTTGCAGAGAAAGCAATTCCGTCATGGCCTCATTTAATTTATCACTGTTTTCAAATGAATAATAAACACTGCCATTTGGATCTGTGAATTTATAATACTTAAACCCTAAGAATGACAAAGCATCTGCTAAGTATTTTTTCCTTACAATAAAATATTTCATAATAAAGCTCCTTTTGTTTACCTTTGTTTATTTGTTTGCTAAACATTTTGGTGGGGAATATGCGTTATATTACATAGAACTTATTATATTTCGAAGTGGTTAAAATGCGTTATTCTACATTGTAATTCTGGAATATAAGGTAAAATCCCCACTTTGGAATTGGAGAATAACGCATAATTGCCACTTCCAGTTTGGAATATACGGTATTTTCTCATATGAAACACAGTGAATAAAGAGTTAACTAATAATAAAGATATAACAAAGAATAAAGATTAAAATCATATAAAGAGTCATATAGGTTTGCTAACGCAAAACCAAATTATTTTCTCTCTTATTTTCTCTCTTATATGTATTCATTTAATTATATTTCTCCCTAAGTAAATCCATAAGCAATTAATCTTTTGCTCATTATTTCAACCCCTCTCACCTCATACAATATCACCAATAATATTAAACTTCAGTAAATGGTATGCAATAATTATCAATCACTGCCAACATATCATATTTAATTCTTTCAATATTACTAAATATCTCTACAAAATTAATTTTTGTCTCATCCATACATATTACTAATTCATTCTCTGTTTCAGTAATATCTATTCCTTCATACTTTTCACGAGTCCAATCTCCCTTTAATTCCCTAATACCATTCATAATAACTTCATTGAAAATTTTAATATCCTCTTGAGTATAATTGTGTCCATCTGGTCTGAACTGTTTTTCACAAATAATTGTTTGCATATATTTTTCTCTCCTTTATTACCTAATCATATAAGCCAATTTCTTTGACATAATCCCATACCGATTAATAACATCACAATTCAAATGAAAATCATCATAAACTAAATTCTCTACTTTAGAATCATGTGGAATTGTATTTCCATGTAAATTACCAATAATAGAATTCCTAGAAACTGATTTTGCAAGTTTTATTTCATTGATATAATCTTCCCAAAACTCTACTTCAATTACTCTGGATTGATGATCTTTAATTATTTCGCAACCATCTTGGTGGGTGAATATAGATAGATTAGTTTCAATTATTTTAATCATTTTATGTGTACTCCTTTTATATTTTACTATTTTTTTCAAAGAAATCAGATCCAGTATTTCTTTCACTCAATTCAGCCATATCTTTAATATCTTCATCAGTTGGCATAACTAAAGATTCAGGCCAATCACTAATACGCTTACCATAAATTTTCTCTTCACATTCATCACAGAATATAGGATTAATAGGTAATCCCATACATGCACATTGCTCTCTTAATCCACTGCAACACATTTTAGGTTCATATTCATCATAAACCTCTATATCTTTATGGCAAGCATCACATTGATATGGTTTCATAATTAATCTCTCCTTCTATTTTATTTATAAGTCGGATACCCTTCTGGATAATCTCTTCTTAAAATTCTCATCATTAACATATGTTGACATTTATGTATTCCATCAGCAAAATCATCTACTTCACTTGGATGTTGTTTGCTTAACATTATAAATGCATTCCACGCTTCAACTAAATGATCCATAATAATTCCTTCTGGCAAAGTTAATCCATCATTTCTCATGTTCTCACCTCCTTAAATATCCTCCCTTAATAATTATAACATATTCTATTCAATTATGCAAACATTTATTTTACAATTTAATAAACAATCCGAATCAATTAAAATGTAAATTAGATAGGATATTTGTTAGTTGTCATATCCACGAATGCTCTTTATACGCCTTACTATTGATAGGTATTGTGTTTTCGCAATCTTTCTAGATATTATTGAAGCAAATTTATCATTTATTTTCTGGATTAATTCCTTAAGTCTATTTGCTTCTTCATTTGTGACATAAATTTTCATAAATATCTCCCATTAAAAATTTCGTTTTAACTTATATTGCACTTCCTAAAATACTCAATATCGTATTCATATAGTCATCCTTATTCTTATGCTCTAATAATCTAAGTTCTTCAACAATATTATAGAGATTGCTTAAAATAAACTTATAATCACTAATATCTAAATTAATTTCTAAATCATCTCTTAAATTAGTCTGATCAATTACACTTCTATCCACATAAACTTTATTTGCGTCAATATCTCTAATAACCATAATACTATCTTCAATGATTTGAGTATCAAGATCCAGACTCTCAACTTTTACATTTTTAGTAACTATTAAATCACCTATAGCAAAAGCATTATGGGATAGTCCTACCATTTGACTAATCATGTCAAACAACATTAATGCTCTCTGCTCTTTAGTATTTAATTCTGTATTAGACAATGTTCCAGTTATATTTACATCCTCAACTAATTCTGAAATATGCAATACATTGTCAGACTCTTTCATGTTTTTAAGTATTTCTTCTTCAATTTTATTTCTTGCAATAATTATTTTAAGATTATAATGTTTAATTACATTAAGTTTATATTCATATTTTTCAACTTCTGAAAAACCAATATAAAATACTGGTTGATCATTGTTTATAATAATTTCTCCTTGTTTTACCGTAGTCTCATTATCCTTAATTTCAGGTTTTTCTACATATCCATCACTATATGAACTGCTACCTTCATAATGAACAACTCCCTTTGCTTTATCTGGTTTTGTTTTAGGTTTTGCATTGACTACAATTTCTTCAAAGTGTGATTCATTTTGTTTATTAGATTCTTTTCTCAAATGCAATTCATAATCTTTAAAGTTATTAATAGATTTATTTTTAGTCTTTGCAATTGCTATTCCTTTCAAATAGTTAATATCTTTCTCATCATTGCTTTTAAATGTTAAGAATCTGATCATATTCTTTATTTCTTTCTTGTTCACATACCAACTAATTGCACTAGTAAATTCATTAATCTCATCTTCATCACCTTCAAGCATTGTTTCCATACATAATTGTTCTGCATATAATTTAACCATTTCTTTAAATTCATAAAACTTAGAATCTTTGATAATGTCTTTTCTATCTGGGGAAGTAAGATTTAACGCTTTATCAGTAATATGTAAATCACCTTTTAAGTAAGGTGTACTTTCTAATTTAGTAACCAATCTTCCTTTATAAAATATGTTTACATTGTCTCCATATCCATAATTATTGTTTAGAGCAATCCAACCTTTAAAACTTTCTGCATCTTCTATAGGCAATTTGTATACGCTGTCATCCCCTTGAGTTAAATCCTTTTTCTCTTGTAGATCATTATTATAATAAATGTCTAATTCATGGATATATCTTCCTAGCAATCTTACTCTTTCTTTAATATCTGATGAAGAAGCTGTGCTAAAGTCAAAATTATTTAATACCAATTTGAATCCTTCGTAATTATCTTCTAATTTTTCGACTTTAATTTCTGTATCGTTTGTTTGAATCATGTTTTCCACATCAAATGTAATTAGTTTACTACCAGTATAGATTTGGATTATATTACTCACTGTAATATTACTAAAGAATCCCATGCCAAAGGGATTTTCTGTTGATTTAACGTCTTCGTCCCACTCACTTTCAGCAATAGAAAATAGAGCTTGAGGTTTGTTTAATATTTGTCCATTGTTTTCTATAGTTACTATTTTACTTTGATAATCTACGGTTACTTTAACCTCAGTGGCCTTTGCTCTTTGAGCATTTTGAATATCTTCATCTAAGAAGCATAAGGTATCCTTAAATGTACTTTGTCTTAGTAGTTTTAGTTGATTGATTACATTGACCTGTAATTGAACTTTATTTTCACTCATTTTTATAAAACCTCTTTCTTTTTTTATATTTATTTTAATTATCCCTCGAAAAATTGCATTTACAGGAGACTATTTTCTTTCTTCAGGCATCCCACAATATCTACAATTATCTTCATCATAACTTCCATCTTCTTGTTCATAATCACATTCCAAACTAGGAGAAGTAGGACAATACCAATTAAAATATTCTCCACAAATATTACAGGTAGCAGAACCCCATTTATCAATCTTTATATCATCGTGATTACATAAACTTTTATATTTTGTTACTTGATCCCATAATGATTGCAGTTTATGTTTTGTCTCTATTATTTCTCCATATATGTTACTTATTAATGATTTTAATTCATCATTTGTATATTCTTTCATATTATTTCTTCCTTTCTTAAAACAATTGAATAAAGATTTTGAAGGATATTACCTATATATAAACTTACTAGCTAATCTCCAACTTTCATTTTCTTTGATTTGATTATTAATCATTTCTTTATGAATTTGCTCTCGCAAGTCTTTAATAACATTATCTCTTTCTTCTATTGTAAAATCATATTTACCTTTCTTATATGGTTGATAAATAGGTACTTTTGAAATATACAAACAAATATTATAATTAATGTTACATTTATCATCTTTGCATTCAGGAGCTAAATTTAAAATATCAGTATAAGTTTTAGGTAAATTGCGTGTACACCATCTTATATCAAATCTATCCATATTATTTATTTCCCTCCTTTACCTTCTTAACCAACACACTATTCTCATAATCATCTCTACCGCTAAGACTCAATACCGTAAAATCCATTCCCATTAATTTCATTAATTCTAATCTAAAATTTGATAGCCATCTTTTATGTGCCGTATAAGGATTTACATAATAAAAATCATTTTGTTTTGACATCATTGCATTTAAGAATGTCTTTTGATATTCATGGAGTTTAATATCTGGACATATATCCTCGATATACGCTAATGGATTTTGCTGATAGTATTCTTTCAAGTTTTGATATTTTTCTTTTAAATTAAGTTTATCTTGATCTGTCATAGAAATCTCCTCTCCTTTCTAAATACTATTAACAAGCTGAACAATTTGTCTTACATTCATATTTTCAATCTCACTATCTAATAAAATACCCTTAAATTCATCCTTACCAACAACACTCCAAGATCCATATCCTTTTGGATATTCTTCAATTTCAATATTATATTCTGACTCCCAATCTCTAACTTCTTTCATGTTATGTTTAGTAATTTTCTCAATGTTCAGTGCATGTTTTAAATAATAAGTGCCCTCAGAATGTGGATATTTATTAGAAAATATAGATGATAAATCTTTAATGGTTTGTTTATCTAATTCAAGAATACTATTAATAGATTTTAGTTTGTCACAATATATTTTAACTTCTTGATATTCTTTATCTATCTCTTGGAGATATTTTATATATTCAGCCAATTTCTTAGTTTTTCTACTTTCTACATCATTCAAATACTTTTCTCCTGCTTGAATAAGATTTTGTTTCACAACATTTCCAATATCATTATAGCAAGTATCACATATGTAATTTCTAACAAGATGAGCGTTTTCTTCTGGTAAAGGATAGTATTTAGTTACGGGATAATATTCTCTGTCGTGTAATTCTTCCTCTTGTCTTGAAAATGTTTTGAATTGGTATCCGCATAGATCGCATTTAATAATTTCTTGGTTGCTCATTTTAATTTTCCTTCTTTCATTAATCTTATTTA
>Ga0209728_1000371_pt1 | contig 39342 bp, 57 predicted proteins | sample RifGroD1_FD_183997 | JGI IMG/M metagenome (GOLD analysis project Ga0209728, IMG submission 183997) | Groundwater microbial communities from Rifle, Colorado, USA - Groundwater D1 (SPAdes) (version 2) | ecosystem: Environmental > Aquatic > Deep subsurface > Groundwater | place: Rifle, Colorado... | reverse complement strand
CTAATCTACTTTTATTTAATAGTTTTTCTTTCATATTTTCTTGAATAAATAGTGCAAAACCATTTTTTGCTTTACCAGAACCCCTTTTAAAAAAAACATATTTGATATTATCTATTTCAAATCCATTGCTATATAAATAATTTCTTATTTTCTTTTTTGTTGCTAATGTTATTCTTTTTCCTTTCTGTTCTTCACCATTTTTATCTATCCTTATTTTATCTTCATCCCAAACAGTATAATTTTTATCAAATGTTACATTAATTATTTTTCTTGTATATTGCTTATCATTAAGAATATAAAATGTTTTACTAGGAAACATTTTATTAATTCTTATTATTTCTAAACTATAAGGTATAGTAGCAGAGAATAATTTGTTTCTGTCTCTATTTTTAGAAGTAGTTTTTTTACCTTCTTGAATATCTTTATATATATATGCTGCTTCTAAATTCATTATATATGTATTTTCATTTTTCAAATAACTAATTCCTCCTTATATATTATATTTATATTAGTGTAAAAATATATTTCAACTTTTACACTAATTATTTATTTAAAACTAATTAATCATTATACTCCATATTATCAACATGCTTTTCAAATAAATTTTCAAAAAATGTTGCTCTTGTATCAGATTCAGGAGTATCAATCAAAATTTCATTTTCTTCATAATCTTTATAATAGTTAATCTCTAAAGCTGGTTTTAATGTATTAGAATTAATAAATATAAACCATTCACTATTTTCATATCTATTATTATATATTTCTTCATTATATGATTTAAATAATGGTTCAAACTTATTAAGAATTACTTTATGTTTTAGATCTGATACATCCATAGTTTCTAAACATTTTTTAAATTCTATAGTTCCTAAAAAATCACAATTATTGATGTTATATACGTTATATTTCATAAATATCTCTCCTTTTTATTTTTATTATATTAATTTTAAATTAATCTTCTAATTTACTAATTTTTAATTTATTTTTAGCAGATATTCCTTTATTATAATATCTACAAAATACTTTAGCATATTTAATTGCCACATCATCTATGTAAACATCACTTTCTGTTTCGGTTTTAATTTTATCTGGTTTAATCTTTGATAATGATTTATAAAATCTTATATCATCAATTTCTGATTTAAATGTTTGATAAAATTTAACTATACCTTTAATAAATGAAGCATGAAGAGATTCATTTATCCCATTCCATGTTTCTTTTAATAATTTAAAACAAGAAATAAAATCTACATTATTTAGTTGTTCATGAATTGTTTCAACAGTTTTAATAGCATCTATTACACAATTACCTTTCGGAATATTAATTTTAAGTAGTAGTCCAGTTACTTTTAAATCATCAATTAATTTTAAAAGTTTTTCATCACCTCCTAATAATCTTGCAATATAAATTGTTTCTAAAGATTGTTTTTTCTTTTTATTTGTTTCTCCATGAAACCACTTACTTTCTTCTTTTTCTGTTAATCCAAATGTTACTTTACATTGAATTTCTTTGTTACCACCAAATTTCATTTTTGCTGCTGCTACAGTATGTTGTCCTTCGATTACATTATACATACCATCTCTAAAACTTATACATGGTGAATCAAAATACTTTAAATCCCAATTTGTAGCAATATATTTAACTCTATCATAATCAATTTCTCTTTGATATTTTAAATTTGAATGTAATAAATCTATTTTAATTTCTTCAAATCTGCATTCTTTACTTTCCATAATTATTCTCCTTTTATATTAATATTTATTATTTTATTTTTTAAATTATTAATCTCTATAATAACTTCATCCATATAAATTGTAAAATTATTTACATCTTCCTCAGTCATCTTATCTGGAAGATTATATCTTTCAAATATTTTATCATTAGCAATATCTATTTGCTTTTGTATATTATTTTTAATAAATAATAATTCATCTGATACAACTATGTAATCAGTAGCTATTTTTTCTGTCTTCATGCCCAAAATAACATCTCTTTTTTCTTGTTCTAATTTAGAGTAATCTTCATTTTTAATATTTGGTTCATTTATATTTTCTAAACATTCATTGCAAAAATCCATATTATCATTAAAATCTGTTGTGTTTTTTTCTATACCACATTTTAAACAAATTTTTAGTATTTTTATATCTTTAACAATATTTTTCGTATTATTTTGAATTACGCTTTGAATTACTTGTTTATCTTCATTTCCCTTATTCTCAATAATAATATCTTTATCAACTAATTTAGGTGGTCTTCCTTTTTTAACTTCTTTAGTCTCTCTTTTAGGAATATTTATTTTCTTATCTTCAGATTCTAATATCTCTTGCTTTAAATTGTCAATATCAGCTATACCTTCATCAATCTGATTCCCAAGTTCAATCACATCTTGTTTTGCAATTAACTTTTCTCTATTTAAAATTTTATTCTTTGCTTCAATTCCAATAGTATCACTAATTTTATTTAAGGCATTAGCAAATTTACCATCTTCTCTAATTGCTCTTTCACTTACTTGATGTTGTTGTCCTAGTCTTTCTGCTGTTTTAATGGATTGAAATTGTTCTTCTGATTTTGGGGTGGAACTTTCTTCCGTCCCAAAATTTCTATCAGACCTACCATATGGTTTCTTTTTCTCATTCTCATACTGCAATCCTCTTAAATAAGCCTTTTGAGTATCATTAATATTACGTCTGCCAAATTGGTGTTTGATAATCCAATCTAAAACATCTTCTTGAGTATTAAATTTTTTCTCTTCTATCCTAAATTCAATATTATGTTTAGTACAGATATCATAACGATTATGTCCATCAATAATATATGTAATATCAGAAATATTATCTTTCCAAACCTTTATTAATTCTGTGCACCCATCTTTTAAAATTAAACTTTCTAATTCATTAAATTCTTCTTGGAGTAGAGGAGGTAGTAAATTTTTAAATTTCTTATTAATTTGTAATTCAGTATTTTCTATATTCATTATTATCCTTTCTTCTTTTTTGTTAATTTTATTTATTAAATCATATTTTATTTTTTCTTGTTCTGTTAGTTGTCTGGTAATACATTCTGCTTTCTTATTTTCCTTTTCATAAAATTTTATTTCTTCTTCTTTATTCAATTATTATCTATCCTCCTATTATATTTTATTAATTCTTAAAACCTACCATAAATTTCCTCAATTAATTTCCTATTCTCTCTCCAGTAATCCTGTCGGCATTCACGACTACAGAACAAATTCCCTTCAATATCTTTCACAATATCTTTATCTTCACTATTTAATTCCTTCAAACATTTAGAACAATATGTATAATTATTACTATTATTAACATTATCATTCTTATTTATATTCTTAAACTTATTATCCATACTCCTTTCAATTATTATATTATTTTGTCCCATATAAATTCTCTACTCCTTGCTTACAATCAATATCATCCAATAATACCTCACTAAATATCTCAATATCTACAAAATCATCACAGTTATTAAAAATCACAGACTCTAAATCTTCACTATTAACATGATAACTAAGTAATCCATTTTGTTTATTTATTTTATTCAACAATCTGCCTGATTCATTAAATAGTATCTTACAACCTTTCATAATTTTAATTTCTATTTGATTATTTGAAGAGTAGCATATATTATAAAGTATGTCTGATATGTTGATTGTTGATTTAGTAGTAGGGGAATAGAGAATATAATTTGCTTGATCGTTGTAAGATAATTTCCCACTATATGTATGTAAATTCTTACTTATTGTTTTATTCATATGTATATTCCTTCTTTCTTTTTTAATTTTTATTTTATAATTATATTGTTAATTTTACTCAACCAATTAACTAATATATGTAATTAAACCAAATCCAAAACATCATCCCAATCATATCTAACAACATCATCTGTTTTAATATCAACAATTTCTCTATATTCATCTCCATCTATCATCTTATAACCAAATTCTTCTAATAAATCTGAATTAAATTCATTTGTTTCATATGGAGCAAATACTAATTTCTCTTGATTAGTTTCTTCATCTAATATGTATAAATTGCTTTCGATATTCCATGCTGAAAATATTGCTCTGGCTAAATTATCTTCTTGGAAGTAACCATTATCACCAACATAATTTTCATAATAAAAATTCATGTGAATTTCTCCTTTATTAATTTACAAAAACGATATAATTTAACCTAAATAAGACGAGTAAATTTTACTAACCTAAACTTATATGAAAATCTCATCAAGTTTTTAAATTGACATTATTAATAGCAAATTTTTGTCATATAAACATGCTATAAACTATTGTAATTATTGAATTTCTATGCATTTTAATTTTAACTATACAACAAAAATGTCATTTATATACTGATATTATTAGGTTTGTGAGTGTTTTTTGGATATATTTATTTTTACTATGAAGTAGGTAAATTTTGCTCAAAATTAGGAAAAATATTTTTATGCATAGTTTGTGGTTTTAAAATTTTTGCTACTTGTGGTAAATCTACTTCATTAAAATGATAAATACTTTCAAAGTCTCCATCTATAAATTCTTTAATTTTAATATTATCTTTTTGTAGTAAGGGAAGATATTTATTTTTTGAATTTGTAGAGGTGAACAATAAAGACAAAGTATTTTTATTATAACGAAATATTTGATTATTGTTTTTACATAGTAAATATGTATCATATGTATTTTTACTTGGTTTGTTATTTATGTCTGTTTGAAGAAAAACTCTATACTGACCAACGAATTTTTGAATAAGGTAGACCTCCTTTCTTATAATTTATTCATTAAATCAAAAAACTCATTTTGTGTTAAATAATCATTTGACTTCCATATCACTTCTTGAATATAATCATATACATAATCTTTTAATTCTTCATTATTAATATTTACGTAATCACTAATCATATTATTTATTCTGTTATAATGCCATTTATCTTTTGTCAAAAATAGAAAAACCTCCTTTCTTATATAAAATTTTTGATTACTATTTGATTACTTTATGTATTTGTTTATTGATTAATTGTATTATAGCATGAGAGTAGGGTGGAAGTCAATAATTATTTTTATATTCTGTTAAATATTTAATAAATTATTATGTATTTTTATTATAATTTATTACTTAATCTTTTCTCTGCAATATCACAATATTCCTTATTCATCTCAAATCCTATATGATCAAAACCTAATTCTTGGCAAGCAATAAATGTCGTACCTGAACCTTCAAATGGATCTAAGCATATACCATTAGGAGGAGTAACTAATGTAACTAAATATTTAATTAATGATAATGGTTTGACGCATGGATGATTATTTCCTTCACCACGTTCTTTTTTACTTGCTTTAGCACAATACATAAAATTAATATAATTTTCTTTTTTCTCTTTGATATTCTCTCTGGTATTTATTATTATATTCTTTGTTAATATATCTCCACTCTCGTAATTTTTCTCTTGAACACTTTTTACAATATCCTTGATAACATTCATTTCTTTTATAAAATTCATTAATATTTTTATATTCTCCACAGTTTTGACATTTTCTATATTCAATTCCATCAATAATTTTATGATCTTTTCTTGCATCTCCATGTAACTTTTTATGTTTATATTTTGATAATAATTCCAAATTTTCAATTCTATCGTCAGATTTGTCACCATTAATATGATGTACTTCAAATCCAACAGGAATTTCTCCATAATATTGTTCCCATGTATATCTTGCTCTACGTTTTGAATAAATTGTTCTATCTCCTGGATTACGCCATTTAATATACCAGCGACCTTCAGATTTTCTATAATATTCCCACATATGTAATCATCCTCACAATATAATATATTTTTAAAATACCTACTTGCTCCACCTGTGTCACCATGTTGATTTTGTAATGTTGATTTACCTCTTAAAAATCCTGTATTAGATTCTCCTTTGTAAGCATCTTTATTTTCTTTTACTTTTCCACTTTTAGTAATACCACTTTGTAAATCTAATATTTTACCTGCATATTCATCCATAATTATATTTGCAGGAAATCTACCTTGATTGTCAGGTTTATTTGCATTGTCAGGATTATAATTATCTCCTAATCTAGTTAGTGAAGGTCTACCATTTGGTTTTGATTTATAATCTCCATTTAATTCAATCCTACAATCATCAATATTAATTCCACCAGTGTTCCATTTTAGAATATTATCTACTATAGTTTTCTCACTTAAAGGTTTTCTTGCTACAATAATTGGTTCATGTGCTGGTTTAAGGGCAGTACCATATCCGTTAAATTGTTTTGCTTCGTCTGTGGAAGGTTCTGTAATATAACCATTACTACCATGTCTTTTACCTATTTCAGAAGAAAATCCTGTAACATTACATGATGCTAATCCATTTGGTTGACGATTAAAATATTTTCCTTCTCCAACAATTTCTCTTTCTGCTCCAAATTTTTTATCAATTTGTTTACTTATATCCATTGACTTTGGAAAACCAGAATTTCCAGTAATAAATATTTTACCATTTCTCCTTGCTATAAAATTACCAATTTCAGTTTCTATACACCACACTATCCCTTCATACTTAACTAATCTATTAGGATAATGCTTCATTTGTATTTCTGTTGAATCACTATGATTTATAGAACAAGAATATTTATTTATATTAATTCTCCCTTGTTTACCCATTAGATGTAATAATACTTGAAACCATTCTAAAAATTGTATATCTTTTTGATAAAATGCTTGAAAATTATTTCTATTTCCTTTTGTACCATCACCTAAACACAAACCATTAAATAATCTTTCTTTTTCTCTTAATGGTAAATTCCATAAATTATTAGTTGGTTTTTTGTTAGGTATAATTTCTTTAATTTTATCTACTATATTACCTGAAAAATAAAATTGATGTTCTGTATATTTACGTTCTTTATATTCTCTTTCCCTTTGATAATGAGAATACTTTATTTTTAATCTTCCTAAAATATATTTTATTCTTCTAACTTTGTCTATATTTACACTTGATTGATAAATACTAATAGCATTTGTATCTTTATGAAAATGACCTTCAGATAAAATCCATCCTATTAATTCAGAGAAATCTTTTCCTATAGAATATGTACCTTCATAATAACCTGCCAATGGTAAAACATAATATTCACTATCTATAAATTTTGCATCTTTATATTTTAAATTATTATCCCAAACAACTTTTCTTTCATGATTTTTACATATTCTTCTACCTTCTTTACAAATAACTTTATGATTTAAAGTTAAAAGTTGATCTGTATTATCATTTATAAGATTAACCATATTTCCATCATAATTATATTTATAAATATAATTAACATTTTTTTTTATTATTTTATTATTACTTAAATTCATTGAAAATATTTCATCATTAATATTTATATTATTATAATTTTTCCAACCTTCTAATGTTAATATTTCTGTATCTTCTGATAAACAACCATAAATCCAGTCAATTTGATCTCTAATTTCAAATCCTGCTAATCTTAAACTTATACACATTAAATCATATGTACGTGTTCCAGCAAAACATAATAAATATCCTCCTGGTTTTAATACTCTATATGCTTCTTTCCATATAGAAGGATTAGGAACAAATGAATCCCAATCTTTTCCCATAAATCCTTTTGAATTATGTATGTATTCTTCATTATTTAACCAATTAGTTAATACTTCAACTATATTTGGTTCTTTGGATAATCCGTAAGGTGGGTCTGTGACGATTGATGATATAGAATTATCTGGTAGTAGTTTCATACCTTCTTTACAGTCTGTGTTGTAGATTTTATTTAATTGTAGCATATATAAATTAATCTCCTTTTTATTTTATTATTCTTTATCTTTAAAATATTTATATCTCATTATTAAATAATCTTTAATTTTATCGCTTAACTCAATAGTTGAATATGGTCTTGAAATTGCCACATAAATTATGTTTATCTCTTCTTCGTAATCTTTAATATTAAATTTACTATCTTTATCTATATATTTCTTTCTAAAAATATTAGAAAGATCAAGAATATCATCTGAAATATAAACAGGAAGGTGATATGTAGCACCCTTCGCTCTATGGCAGGTAGAGAATATAATATTTGCCTTATTTTTGTCTGTAACTACATTAAGTTTAATTCCGTCTACTATATCAACTATTTTTGACCCATATTTGTCTACCATTCTAATCAAAGATAGTAATTCAATATCATTTGTATCTTCTGCATATTCTCTCATATGAATATAATCTTTAAATTTAGAAAATATTTTATTCTTTGTTGCATGTCCTATACTGTAGAAATAACAATCCCTTAAATTGGAAAAATTGTAACCCTGATAACCTCCCTCGAAGAAGAATTTTTTGTTCTTATCTTGACTTAATGCATCTGCGATTTCAGCAAAAATATAAGCATTAGTTCTACATAAACATACATATGGTTTTGATTTATCAATCTTATCTACAATAGTTTGTTTAGTATTAAATCCTTTCATATTAATATTTTCATCAATAAAATCTGATATAAGTAAATTTGCTATATTGGCAATATTCTGACTTACTCTAAATGAAGTAGTAAGTTTATATTCTTTTCCTTCAAACAAAGGCATAATATTGATGGAATTACGCCAGCTATAAATACTTTGAAATTTATCACCTACTAAAACTATACCTTTAACATTTGATGATTTTAATATATCTAATGTTAGGTTTGATAAATCTTGGCAATTATGAACAACTATACCTGAAGGACTTGCACCACATTTATTTATTTTATGTTTTGATACTGACCTTGTGGTTACAAAATTATGATTGTCTTTAACTTCAATATCATAAACATCTTCACTATGTATTTTATTAATAGATTTTATGTAATTTCCACCATGATTTAAATATTTATTATTATATGTATTTGTATTATTAGAAATATCCAAGTATGATTTATATTGCATACTTGGATGCATATATTTGTGTATTAATTTAATAAATTTATCGCTATTTTCTTTATTTGCTCTTAATAAATAATATTTACCTTTTGACATTTTGGTTTCAAATTCAATATCATATTTGTTTAATAATATATTACGAATATATTCAGTTTGTTCATAAGTTAATTGATTAGAATTAATTGTGCAATATCTACCATTATTATAACTTCCATCATCTTGATACCATATTGCTAACCCCATTTCATTTATATCATTCATTAATTCCCATATATCTTTTTCTAATAAAAATACTTTTGTTGGATTAGAAGAATAAATTGAAAGTTCATGTGTATATCCACTTTCAATAAGACGATAATCTAAATCAAATGCACTAATCTTTGATTTAAAATATTCAAACTGCTTTTCTCCTTGTGTAAAATTTAATCTATAGGTATTAAATTTACTCATTATTTGTAAATGTCCATCACCTAAAAATGAACCTAATATAATTTGAATTTGATTTGCATTAGGTTTAAATTTAGTTTTTTGATTTTCTACACTATCTAATATTAGTGAATCTTTGCCAATAATTAAATCTTCTGCTTTTACATATCCTCTTTGCGTTAATATCCTATGATTCTCTGTGCATTGTAATTTATTTAACCCTTCTGTAGTTATTTCTAATAATTGTCTATTTTCAGATTTCTTTGCTTCTATAATATTTTTATATTCAAAAGTATCAGTATTAATATTATAACTTAATGCTTTAGGTAGTGGATTACCTTGAATATACCATTCATATAATTTCTTAATTGATATGCTTCCTTGATCTGTTTTAACTAATTGTGATTTAGGTAAACATTCATCAACCATAATTATATCATATTTATTTTCGAGGTTTGTCTTTGAAAGATGAAAGAGTTTTAGGTAGAAATCGTGTTCAATCTTAATATTATTTTTATATTCTTTTTTAAATTCCCACAATCTTTTACTCTGTCTTATAATTTCTTCTCTTTCATTTGTTGTATTACCATTATTATCTAAAAATAATTTTACATCATCAAATTCCATTGCATCAGATAACATATATTCTTTCATCATTTTATCTATTTTAGATGCCAATTCCATATCTTTATTCCAATTAAGATTTAAATCTTTAATTATGTCTACAATACCATAATTAAATGTTAATTTGTTTTTGTAAAATTTTCCCACATAGCTAAAAGCGAGTGAGTGTTGCGTTCTTACCGTTACAAAAGGTAATTTTTTATACATTAAATCGGCGGTATCTTTCATCGAACGGTTATATACAACATAGAGTATTTTCTTAAATGGACGTTCTTTTGCATAATAATATAAAGTATGGGATTTAGAGGCTCCAGCCAATGCAGCTATCTTTATTCTATCCTCTTCTGCAAATATAATATCTTTCTGTTCTTGCGTTAAATAATATCCTTCTTCAGACATATAATCAGACAATTCAATATTAACATCATCAAACACTTTCTCATAATATTCATCCCTCAAAATATCAATTTCTTTCTCACCAAATTCCTTCTCTCCATCTTTAACCATTAATTTTAACTTCAATTCACACTCGTCACCCCTGCCACTAGGATGACTGTAAAATTGCCTACTCACACCAAAATTTCTAGTTAATATTTCTTTACAAACTGGACATATGTATGTATCATCTTTAGTAGATTCAATAATATCTACTAATTTATTGTGTTGATTTAATGCTTTTTTCATGTTATAAATTTATTCTCCTTTTTAATTATTTTAATATTTTATATTGTTATTCCTTTAAAGCATCATAATCTATTAAATCAATTTCAAAATTATCCTTCAATATCATATGTGCTATATCACAACCATATCTTGTACATAGTTTATGCCAAAACATTTCTTTTTTATCTTTATTGCAATTAGTAAATGTTAAATAAAACTCTAATTTATAACTTATCCATGCGTTTATTATTTCATCAAAATTATTCCAAAATAATTCTTTATTAAATTTAACATTTGTATTACTATAAAAATCTTTTTCATCATATCCTTTAATACTAACAGCATATAAACAATTATTTTTACTGATAAACTTTAAAGTATCTATATTATATTTCATTTCTACTAATAATAAATCACTATGAAATATTTTATCTTTAGGTAATTTATCAATAATTTCATGCCAATTTTCTAAATATAAAGCAGGACTTCCACCCATTAAATGAAATACATCTTGTTTAGATTCTATAAAACAATCAATTAATTCATTAGTTGTAAATGCTTTATATTCACCCCATATACCATCTCTTGTTACATAGCAATATGGACATGATAATGAGCAACCATATAATTGTACTACAAATTGATTATTACCATTCATATTCAATCTTTCTTTTGCGATAGCAGGAAATCTATCATAACCTCCACCAGATTTGTATGTATTACATTTTCTAAAATATCCATTATGTAATATATCATTTTCATTAATATCCCTTAATTGTTTATTACAGAGTGGTACTACTTTCCACATAATTATATATTCTCCTTATTTTATATTATTCTTCAAATGATATTTTTTCTAATATATTTAATAAATTATCTTTACATATTTCTGCATCTTCCAAATTTAAAAATGTACCCAATGGATAAGATTTACCTTTATAATGATAATTGCATAGCAATAAATTATTATATTCATTTATATCAATCATCCCTATAAGATTTCTTTTAACATTTCTCCTATTTAATGCTTGAATATCTCTAGTTGTCCATCTGCAATTATCAGGAGAATACCCTTTGTCATTATCTATTCTATCAATTGATAAATCTTGATTTGGTATGTAACCATTATTTTCAGACCATTTTATAAAATTTAATAATCCGTTTTCTTTATCTAACCATTCATTACAGATAGTAATTCCTCTACCACCATAATTATAATAATTATCAAAGTTTGGATTATAACATCTTTGTTTCATACCATGATAAATTGTATATAGAGGGTGTAAATAATAATATTTTTTATATTTTGATTCTTCTAATATTTCATAAATTATATATTTACCTTTACCTAATCCTTCTAATTTACAAAACTTATTTGCTCTTTTAATAATATTATCTCTATCACCAGTATTTAATCTTTTTGTTTTTAAATAATATTTATATTGTTTATCTGTGGCAAATAATTTAACAAATAAATTTGTATTAATTTTTGTATTTATATATTTTAATAATATTACTTTATAGTTAAAATCATTAATTATCATATATTTTCTCTCCTTAATAAAATTTTACTTGTAACTTTTATTTTAATATAATTATATATAATCAAAAAATAGTTACAACAAACTACAAACACAATTATATTAATAATTTATAGCATACATTACATAAAAATACCACACCACACAAATAAATTCCTATTATAATTATATTATTAATCTATTTATTTTTAAACCATTTTAAAATTCCACTTACACCACCTTCAATATCAAAATTACCTCCATAATATACTCTTGGATTAATAATAATAAATGATTCACCTTCATCATACTCTGTTCTAAAAAAACCTAAAATAGAATCTCCGTTAGAAAGTCTTATTGATAATAACTCTTTAATAAAACTTTTTATACTACTTCTATGATAACCAAGAATATCTTTTAAATCTCTAACATTCATAAGTTTTAATTTATTATAATTATCATCTGGATTGTTACATAAAATATTTTGTTGTCTATGTATATAAGGCATTAATTTAAAATACATCCCTAATCTTTTATGTTGTTTCTTAGAGACATTTTCATATAGATATTTGATTGTATTTATGTATGTTCTAGTATAGTTATAAGTTTTTTGTATTTTCTTATCTATTTCACCTTTTATAAAATAATTCTTATTTATTAATATCTTTTTATTATTTTCAATAAATATTTCTAATTTAATTAACTTATTATAAAATTTATCAAATGGATTTCTAGTCATACCTAAAACATTCATCATTATTTTTCTATTCATATATGTATCTTCATAAATTAAATATCCTTCATAATCTACATATGTTGCTAAATAAAATAATTTAGTAATATCTTCTGGTACTATTTCATTATGTTGTTCAAGCAATTTATCACAGTATTTAAATAGTACAAAAACAAATCCTCCTAATTCATTATTCCATATTTTCATATCTTCATTTAATTCTTTAGTTTTAATTGATTTTTGAATTGCATTCCTTTGTTCTTCTGTAGTTATTTTCCATTTATCACCTTCATATAAATTTAATACTTCTCCTGTTTCTAAATCTGCAAATGTTTTTACTAACTTTTTCTGTGCTATAAAATTTTCACTCCTTTTACTATTGTAGAATCAACAGTGCAATTTTTGATAAATATGTCGTGTCAACAGTGCATAAAAATTTGGCAAAATCAAGCAATACTAATGGTTTGTCGGGAAATGCTCTTCTCCTTTCTCTAACTATCTAGTCCTCTATTAGTACAATGAGGATGAGATAATATATATAATATGAGAAAAATAAAATTAAATAACATAAAATTATATTAATATTCTATAAATAAAATTAAAAATATAATAAACTCCTATTAATATTATCGTATAATTATAATAATACTTTATACCCTTTTGAAAATATTTATATTTATTTTTTATTATATTTACCATTCACTATTCACCATTTTTATCCTCTAATCAACCATAAAAAGAATAAAACAACCATTGCACCAATCAAATTTTCCACCTCCTTTAATATAATATATTATTTATTATTATATTTTACCTTGTTTATATTATACACAATAATAAAATAAATGTCAACAAATATTTATATTTATATTCTATAAATAAATAAAAAATAATAAAAAATAAATTATGGATGGATTACTTTTCCCCTTTAAAGGGGAAAATAATACAGACATGCCCCGCTGGCAAGCGAACTCTAATTCTGAAGTAAGATTATATTTCTTTGCAAGATTAAATATTTCTTTTTGTATGGTATTATGTTTATCTAATTTATTTTTTATTTTTATATTCTGTAAAAATATATTATTAATATCTAATTGTATATTTTGTAAAATATCCATATTAAATATTCACCTCCTTTCAATAAAATATATTTACCCTGTCCACATTATACTAAATATTCATATAGAAGTCAATAGAATAATAAAATAAATAATATACCCTTAAAACTACAACCCAATCCTCAAATTATTAATCTTTTTCTTAATATTTTCTTTTCTTGCTTGAGCATAAATACCTACGGTATTCAATTTGCTATGACCGAGTTGATTCTGTAATTCTGGTAATGTAAAAACTCCTTGTTCTATTGCACTCGTAGCCATATGATGTCTTAACTGGTGTATTCCAACCTTACAATCATCACCATAACTATTAAATATATAATTAATTGTACTTTTATCTAGTTTCTCACTTCTTTCAGATAAAAATATATATTGACTATTAGCAAATTTATATTTTTCTCTAATTTTTAAATAATCTTTAATAACATTTATTGCAACATCATTTAACAATACAATTCTTTCCTTATCACCTTTACCAATCAACTTCAATTCTCCTTTTTCTATATCTAAATTTCTTAATTTTAAATTTGTAATTTCTTCTCTCCTAATTCCTGTATGAGCAATAAGAAAAACAATAGCAATATTTCTATCTCTATGCAAATTATATTTATTACTAACTTTATCTAAAAATTCAGATACTTGTGATTCTGTTATATTTGTTGGGTTACCTCTGCCTTGTATCTTAATGAAATCTCGCTTTATAACTTTTATACTATTAATTAATCCTAACATTAATAAAAATTCATTAAACGATTTAATTGCAGATAACTTCCTATTAATAGATGAAGAAGATAAACCACTAATATCTTCCTTATATTTAATAATAGAATCCCTACTAATCTCATCATGTAAAGTAAAGAAGTGATTTAAGTCTGACACATATGATGATATTGTATTATTTGATTTTGCCTGGTTAATTAAATAATTTTTGTATTGCTCAATTTTATTTTTCATATTATCTACTCCTTTTTTGTAATTTATTTGTAAAATAATTCTACCATAATATTATTATTGTTGTCAATAGTAATATAAAAATAAATTATAATATTTATTGCAAAAAACATTACCTAAACATTACCTAAATATTACCTATCATAAGACACTTCTCACATAAATATAATTAACTATATCACAAGTCAGACAAATTAAATCCAAATTGTCAAACACATTGTCACCAAGTTAATCTTAACATTGTCTGACAAATTTATAACCTATAAATTATATAGAAATTAAATCCAAAAGGAGGGTAGAGTATGAATAAACAAAAAACAAGAATATCATTTAGATTAAATCCAGAATATGATAAACCTTTAATTGATGAATTAAGTAAATATACTAGTAGAAAATTATCTATGCTAATCAGAAAAATACTTAGAGATAATCTAGTTAATAAGAATAGTGAAGTTGAAGATGTATTTGCGGAAGATAAACCTGCATCCAATACGGATAATGTTGAAGTTAGGAAGATTAATAGAAAGACAGAAATTAATAATAGCAACATATCAAAATCTATTAAATGGGATAATCCAAATTTAAAATAGGAGGGCAATATGAAAACTTATTTATTATGGTACAATTCTGCTAGTGAAGGTGTAACATTAGATATTACTGATTTAATTGATGAATTAATAAAAGTTAAATTTTTACCTAAAGAATTTGTAGAAGAATTTATCAGAGAAGAATTCCATGCAGATGAAATATTTTATATTAATAATATAGGTAGTTTCAGTGAAATGAATAAACAATTTAAAAATATTAAAATTATTGTTAATGTAGATGATAAATATGCACAGAAATTTATTAATAGTAAATTGGAGGTGTGATATGAATATTGTTAATTTTAGCATATTTCATAATATTTTAATTATATTAGGATTATCAATTTTTAATTGGATAGTTAATGGTACTATGATAGAAGAAAAACAAAATTATATAAGATTAATTACAACAACAATAGGGTTATCATTTATATTATATATGACAGTTAAACTAATAATAAATATATCATCTCTAGGAGGTATAAAATAATGAGTAAATATATCTTCATCCTAATTTGTTTACTATACCCCACCCCTTGTTATGCTATGACTATTACAGAATTAATGAAAGAAACTGTTGGTTATGGTAAACCAGGATTTGCTATACTCCTAATTGTAGGTGCTGCTATTGCTGCTTTTATAGGAGAACAAATATGTAAAATTATAGGTAAACAAAATTTTGCAGTATTAGTTGGTATAGTTGCTACATTTATTGCCACATTAATTATGATAGATACTGGTTTTAAAATAGTAAATAAATTATTAGCATTATTTTAAAATTAGAAGGTGAAAAAATGTATTTAGTTATTATTCCAATATTATTATTCGCTATAACATGCTTATGTCTGCCACAATTAATGATACAGACATTAATAGGAGCATTTGGATATGTGACTTGTAGAGCACTAAGTAAAAGAAATATGGCAAAAATGATAATTATTATAACTATATTTTCTTGTTTAAGTGTTATTATGGAAAAAGTATTACCTTTAATAGAAGAAGAGCAAAGAAAACAAAAATATGTAGAAGAGAAAATAGATTATATTAAAAAATATATTGATCCAACTGCCAAACTATATACTCAAGAACAAGTAGATAAATATATTGATGATAAAATAAATGATAGTATGCCTGATAAATTAAAATTTATTAATCAATATCCTAAAGTTAAGTATGATAAAAACTCAAACAAAGAAAATAAAGAGGAGTGATTAATAATGATACAGAGTATATTTATCAATAAATGTATAGTAGGAATAATGGCATTGTTCGTTATGTTTGGTATGAATAATTTATTGTTTACTAAACATGGAGTGATAGATGCTAAAATATATAAGCATGAAGAAACTCAATATGGCAATAAATTTTATGGTGATTTAATTATTAAAGATAAAAAATTACCAATTATAGTAAACGTAGAAGAAGATACTAATAATAAAACATATAATTATAATGAAGATAAAACTTACGATGAAAATAAGCAATATAATGAACAAAAACAACATAATATTAACAATAATATCAATAAAAAAGAGGAAATAATTAATAAAAATGAACAAAAAATAGATAATAATTCTAATATCAATAAGAAAGAAGATAAACATAATGAAAATATTAAGATTACTGATGATAAAACACCTGGAAGTTTTACTGTAACTATTAAGAATGATAAAGGTGAAGAAAGAATTATATATCGTGATATGGGAAGTAAAGAAATGTCAGAGATAGATGGTAAATGTTTTGGGAAAATAATAGATGGAGTAATGGAAGATATAAGTAAAAGTAGAGATGGAAGTATACGAAAAGGTGTTATTGAAAAGATAAAGGGATTTAAGAATTATTTAAATAAACCAAAGAATAGTAGGTGGTTAAATTGGACAGAAAAGAAATAAAAGAAAATTGGAAGAAATATAAGAAAGATTTAAAAGATAATTTTAATAAATATTTATGGGATTTGAAGTTAGGATATAAACCACTTAAACCTGAAAAGAAAGAAGATTTAAAAACTTCAGTAAAAAAATTAATTAGAACTAGAAAAAGTAGAAATATAGAAGCAGAAATTGAAAATGTATTTATACAAACTAATTGTTATAATTCCGAAGGTAAATATCCTTATCATATTGCTACAAATAAAAAGAATGATAATCATTATCAAGTAATGTTTAAATTGCCATATGGATTAAATTATAAGTTAATAATTGATAAAGTAAAATATTTCTCTGATGCAATGACAGCACAAGTTAATATAGAAAATAGAAGAGGATTATTAATGATGGAAGTTATTAAGGGTATTATACCTGAAAAATATAGATATAACTTTAATTATATTGAGCATATGGATAAATGTATACCTATTCCTATAGGTGTAGGAGTTAATGGTATAAATATAATTGTTGATTTAGTTGATATAGTACATCTTATAATCGGAGGAGTAACTAGGAGTGGGAAAAGTGTCTTATTAACAGGTATTTGTGATGGATTAATGCAAAATAATAATATTAAATTAATTGTTATAGATTTAGCAATGACTGATTTTGTACATTTAAAAGATTATGTTATATTTGGGTATAATCTTGATAGTGCAGAAATAATATTAGATTATTTAATGCAAGAAGTAGAAAGAAGAAGATATTTCCTTGTAAAAAATAATTGTGTTAATTTAATAGAATATAATAAAAAGAATCCTAGTAATAAATTAGAATATATTGTATTAGTTGTTGATGAATTTGCATTTACTTCTCCTAGAAAATCAGACAATAAAATTATGAAAAATAGAAGACAAAGATTACAAAGTATTGTTGCAGACTTAGGAATGATAAGTGCTAAAACAGGAGTACATTTAATTATTGCAATGCAAAGACCATCAGATAAATTAATTCCTATGGAAATAAAGAGCAACTTTCCTAGTGCTATATCATTTAAATGTGTTAATTTTGGTACTAGTATGACCATATTAGGAAATACAGATGCTTATTATTTGCCTAATATTAAAGGTAGAATGATATTTCAACATGGAACTAAGCAGATGGAATTACAGGCAATGTTATTAAAACGAAAAGAAGCAGAAGAGAGATTAATAATGTTTAATAAATTATCAGATGATAGTAATCATAATAAAGCATCATATTTCTACAATGGAGATGATCCTATTGATAGAGAACAATTTCAAATACAAGAATATGAACACAAGACAAAAAGGTTATTACCGAGATAAGTGTGTAGTAGAGGCAATTGAAATGTTTGAAGTATTAACTACAGAACAAATTTATTATTTGTTTTTTACTAATATAAAATTTGGGATAGTTAAGTGTAGAGAAAGATTAAGGGTACTTAAAGAGAAAGGAAAAATTAATTCAATTAGAGTAGATATTAATGAATGTAATTATTATTTTACAAATAAAAAATCTAAATTTATGATTCATGATATTAATAGAAATTGGGGATATATTTATTTATTGTATATGTATAAGTTTAAAGAATATTATAAATTTGTTGATATTAATAATGAATATGTTTTTAAGTGTGGTCAAAGAGCAGATGGTATAATTGGATTTAAGAATTATGTTACTAATGAACATAGATATGTGATAATTGAAAGTGATAGAGTAGATAGTAGGAATAAATTTAATAAGATTAAAGAGTATGTTGATATTTATAGGAATGGTAGATATAAGAATGAGTTTTGGTATAATAAAGTTAGTAGATTCCCTAATATATTAATTGTTTGTGATAGTGAGAAGAAAAAGTTAAAAGTGTTAGAGATTGAGAAGAGAGATAATATTAAGTTTGTAGGAATTGATGAAAGTATAGGAGAGGAAGTTAAGTTAAGTTTAAAGTTTATTATAGTTGCTGTAGATGAAATAAAAAAGGAGGTTATTAATTATGGAAAAAGAATTAGTTATTGATTTAGAGGAAGTTGCAAAATATATTAGTAAGAAAGCATTAATACCATATTCAATTGTTCATAGAGTGTTAGAAGTAGAAACTGAATGGATGGAGGAAAATGGATTTATAGAAGAAGAGAAATAAATAATTGAATGTAATATTGTAATATTATTTGAATCAATCAGAAATGGTTGATTATTTTTATGTGTTTTTATATGTTGTACATTTGAATATTAGAAAATTATAAATTCCTACAATATGAATAAGAATATGAATTAAGATATGAGTTATAATATATATTCTAATATGTATTATAGAAAATATGAATTACCTTGTCCTATCCTATATTAATACTATAAAATCAAAAAAGACTAAGAAGTTAAAGGAACGAAAACTTCTGTGGTGAGATAATTTTGAGTTAATTTAGAGTGGTATATGGGAGTGAGATATATATATGGGTATGAAATTTGTTTAGGTACGCCCCTTTAGTTGATTAGTTAGGTAGGTGATTTATTGATTAAATAATATATTAGTTAATTAATATAATCATAATATAAAAAAGATTATATATTACAATGAATAAAATTAATAATAGTGGATATGATAAGTTATAGGATTATAAAAAAGATTACAAAGGAGAAATATTACATGGAGAATAATGTAGCAGATAAATTAAGCAATGAAAATACTAGAGCAAGTAGCAATGTAGCAGTTAATGTAAAGAATATAATGTATATATCATCAATATTAAGTTTATCATTATTTGGTATAGCAGGTTTTAATATTGGAGATATGGGAAGTATAAGTGGTAGTAATATATTAGGGATAGGGAGTTTATTTAAAAGTATAAGTTATATATGCTATGGGTTTGGTGTGTTTAGTTTTAGTTTGTTATGGTATTTAGGATATAATTATAGGGATTCATGGGTGAATATATATTGTAATAGGTAAATAATGTAAATAGATAAGTGATAAATTTAATCCTCTTAAATGGGGATTATTTTTTTGTTAAATATAATAGAAGTAATGAAATTATAAAATATAAAAATAATTGTAGTATAGAAATTTATATTGTGGGTAGATTAATAATAATAAAATAATATATAAAGGAGAGATATAATATGCAATGTCTAAAATGTGGCAATACTGATTTAAGTATGAAAATTAGAATGTTTGTTGAATTTCCTATGGATGAGAATGGGGAAATTTACATTAATGATTATGAGGGATATGATGATTTATTAGGTAAAGCTGTGAGAGATGTAAAGAGTAAGGATAAATACATTAGATGTTGGAGATGTGGATTAGAGTGGAGAGTTGGAAAATAGGATTTGATGAATATTAATACAATATAATATAAAATATAAAAAATTTACCAAAGGTGAAAAATAGTAAATCGCTATAAATCATTGTTAAATAAGCGTTTGAAGCGTATAGCATGGACAAGTTGTATTATATTATATACACTTTATCCGATGGATGTTATTAGAATAGTTATGGAGTAAGGATTTGTTGGTGATTTGATTTAAGAGGTGTTTGGTAAATTTTTTGTATAAATTAAAAATTAACTAATGTATTAAAATTGGATTTAGTTATATTAGTTTGGTAAATATAATAATATTAAAGTATAGATTAATATATAGGTGAATTTTATTGTTAAATTTTATTGTTAAAAATATTATTCGATATTTATAAATTTAATTAATTTATTTTAATTTATTTGGTATGTTATGAGTATATTTTTAAGTGTAATTAGAGTATGATTAGGGTAAATTTAATGTGTGGGAAATTATTAATATTATTGAATTTGTGATATAATAAAGGATAGTGAAATTAGTGAATAGAGAGTAGTATTTATTGATAAAATTTGAATGATTTTATTAATAAATATTAAAAATATGTGGTGTAGATGTGGTATTAAGATGGGTGTGGTTATAATATGGAAATAGTTGTTAGTTGTGATGTTGTACGATTGATTAGCGATGAGTCGCATTCGTTTTATGTCTGGATAACGATTTAGAATAGATGTCCTGGGTTATGAACATAATTTCATTACAATATTTGTAAACTCACCCCGGTCTATCCAAAAATACAATCACATATCCCAACCCTGCCCTTGTGACACTATATCAAACTCAATAAATATCTTCCAAATGTCCACCCTACACGGATACGAACAAAAAATAATAATACTATAATCAACAAACCCTTATATAATGCAGGTTGTAGGGTAATAGCTAGTTTACATAAGATTTATTATCGGAACTTGAGTGTTCGATGGAAAATTGTGGGATAATTAAATATAAAATAAGATGTTAAAATGGGGTTGAAATAACAACCTAAAATAAGCCTCATACACAGCCATAAAATCTAAATAGGTACAAATACCCTAGAATGATATTTACAATTGATGTCGTAGTCGTGAGGTTGTGTAGAATTGAATTGATGATTGAAATTGAAGTTGAAATTATACCGGATGAATATTGAACCGGAATAATAAGAGGGTAAACTGTGAAACAATGTGGGACACAATCATAAAATAAATTATGTGTTCCCCGTGGAACAATTTAAAGATGTACGGGATCTCGTACGAGATTTCGTTTGGTATAACATGGAAAATTTTGGTGAACTATTATATCCTACTAAATCACTAGGAATTAAATAGCAATCAATCCCACCACACATAGTAACCAATACTATATAATTGTTTTTACTACTATAAACAATTAATCCCTACTATTTTACTATACATTAAATATACTTCCTCTATAAAATTAATTCCTACTAATTCACTTGGATATAAAATCAATAAATTAATCCCTACTAAATTGATAGGAATTACATATTATTATAAACTACCTAACATAGTATACAATACTACATATTTATCAGACATATTAATAGTAAAGAATATTACAACATACAACACTATATACCACACTATATAATAATCTATACTATCACACATAGTATTAAAAACTATATGTTACAATAATTATAACTACATATTATATAAACAAATACTATATCACATGATAAACAAAACAACAATATACAATATCAAACACAACCTCACATATTAATAATTAAATCTTATTATTACTCTTTATTCCCTCCCATCACTCATACACCAATAATACCATACGTTTATATTAATATCTATCCTAACCTTCCATTCCCATCTACTAACATACACGAAATAAATTATACAGTCCTTCCTGGGCATTCTCACGACACATAAAAAACATAGATATAATCAATGGTACAAGGAACAATACAGTAATAATATGTAAATAATCAGTATAAATATACACAATCAAACCAATATTCATGTATAATTGTACAATTCACCTCAAAATATAAATACTAAACTATATAAACTCTATAAACTATCAAATACGTCCTATTACAACGTCAAATAAAGGCATCTAACATTATAAAAAAATATAAGTAAACAAACATAATCTAATAACCTACAAAATAATAATATAAATAATCTCTATAATTTACTTAAAACCTATATACAACTAACCTCTATTTTGATATAATATTAATTGAAATATATATTTTTTGAGGAGGTCATCTAAATGACTATTACAGCAAAATTTAACTCCACATGTCCAGTATGTGGTAAAAAGATTAAAGCGGGGGAGCAGGTCGAATGGCAAAAAGGACAAAAAGCTAAACACCTCCACTGTGCCACACAACAACCTACTAATCAGGATAAAGTAACATATGTTTACAACGGAACCAAGGAAGTATTTGAGACAGAAAAAGAGGCACTGGTAGCTTGGCTGAATGATTCAAAACTCCGTAACTACTATGGTATTACAAAATATGTAAACGGTAAATTATCCTGGTATGCTCAGCCGAAAATAACTGAGCAAGAAGCAGGAGTAAAAATAGATACTAGAGGCATTAATCGGCACATTGTAGATGCTTGCAGGATTGAGCAAATAAACGGTATAAACATAATGATTAAATAACCTCTTAGGAGGCTTATTTTTTTTGCTCAATTTAAACATCTCAATAAAAAATAACCTCACACAATCGCCATATACCAGCTTTAAATAAAAAATACATACTCTAACACCTAAATCAATAAAACAACCCTTAAATCCAATCCTAACACGATATAAGCCTATTCAGCCAATAAATAATAAAATTAAACACAAACATAATATAAATACCTGCAACAAATTAACTCCAACCTATAGACAGTCGACGGCCAATTTGATATAATGTATTTGTTAGATATTATATTTTACATATTACAAAGGAGGATATACCAAATGAAAAAAATTGACAACGGAATATGGGAACATAAAAACTTTACTATCATTAAGAACGAATTTAAAAATTATGCCATCTACAAAAACCAACCTGTTAACGATAACTACCAGGAATCAGAATTAATCGAAGTTTTAGACACATTAAAGCAGGCTCAGACATACGTTAGAGGTTATTAAGAGGGTTAAAACCTCTTATAAAGTCTCTTAATAGGTAATAACTAAGGGATTTTATAAAAGGTTTAAATAATCCACAAAGGAGTTGATCAAATGCCATTAACGATGCAAGAATACTTTAACCAAACAGTCCATAAAGTTATGTCCTCAATAGGTTGTACTATGCAAATACCCATAACCATACTAGACCATGAAACACTTAAAGGCAAAGACAAACACGCTCTAGGTCTTTGCTGGAAAAACGAAGAAAATAATACATACTCTATAACTATAGACGAATTCTTTGTTAAAGAATGTTATCTTTATTTTGAATTAAATTCACCTATAGGTCTAACATGGGAATTAGGCTCTGGTGATACATTGGAAAAAGTTATCTGTCATGAATTAGCACATGTTGAATATTGGAGACACGGCAAAAAACATACAGAATTAACAAACAGACTTTTATCAAAAGTAGGACAACCGGAAAAATATTATCAGTATTTACATAAAAAATTTAGAACGATAACAGCTTAAATAATAATACATATAAACCTTTCCTATACTGCCCAACGTAACAAGGTATAGAAAAGGTAAAATAAAAGGAGGTTACCACCATGACACAAACAGAATTAACACAAAAGGCCAAACAATTAAAACAAAAAATGTCAACTCTTAGAACCAACCCAAAGGGCACAATAAAAGAAATCGCTCTATTACTCCAATGTAAGCAAAAAGGAAATTATAAAGAAATGTATAATACAAAATTATACAATAAATATTCCGGTGAATATTGCCAATACTTAGAATTAATTTAACCTACATTATGTAGGTTATTTTTTTTGCTATTTCTCTATAACAGCATAACAGCAGCCGTATAATAGCAAAACAATATCAATATAAATAAATGCTTGCAATATACGATCATATCCATTATAATAGATATAATAATTCAAATTTAAGGAGGCACTTACAAATGAAGGTATAATGACAGGTAAAAAGGATTTTATAGGTGTTAATAGGGATCCTAGAATCGGTTCATATATTGATTATTGGATAAAGTTATATATTATTAATTATATGAATATAAATATCCTTCACAATCATAAAATAATAACTTGCCTATACTCCTAACCTGTGATATAATCTTATTGTCAAATAAATTAATCACTGAACATTGACAACTGAATACATATTTTAAGGGAGGACATACTTAATGAAAATGTCAGAATTAACCCAGGCGATCCAATCAACTTATAACAAACATTTTCCTAATAGTAAATGCTTTGCTCACTACACAACAAACCTATACAGAACTATCTCAATAGGTTGTTACTTAGCAGCCGATAAATCAGAATTATCTAATGGTTACTGGGATAATGACATGCTACATATTAAATTTATGCTTGAAACAGATAAAGGTGAATTCAGCAAAGATGTTATAGAGGAATCAGAAACCCCTGATAATCTGGTTTTAGAAGTAGTAAGAAAAAACTATTTTATTAAACCTTCTGGATTTAATGTATATGACAGCAAAGTATTACCTTATCGGAAAACTAAGGGAAATGCTAAAAAGATTATTGCCACACTAGACAAATATTTTACTAAACTTAAGCCGAATTAATGGCAGACTTAGCAACCGGATTAATTCACGATAACCATAAGGAACTATTACAAGAAAAGTTAAAATAAATTAATTGATAACTAATAAGGTCATTATACGGCCTTATTTTTTATTCAGCAATAACAATAACAAAATAATAATTAGCAATAACTTATTGTATTTGCTTAGTTATTTTGCTATAATAGATTATCAACTCAATACATATTGATTATCAGGGAGGCCGATAATATGATTATTAATATCACACTCACCGAGGAGCAAAAACAGCAAGCAGCCAGAGAATTAGATTTAAATTCATTGTTCAGAATTGTATTAAGTAAAACAATGGTAAATGAGGATACAATAGATATTGCTAGTAAAATCCATGAGTATTTAAAAAATGAAGGCCGAAAGGAGATAGAGCAGGAAGAATCTATAACACCTGCCGAACCAATAGAACAAAACACCATACAATCAATTAGAGAATACATAATCAACTATGAATTAAATTATTGGCAAGATAGACTTGATAAATTAAAGGAAATAACCGCACCAAGTATAATGCTCCAAGGTATCCAAGAAGAAATTAATAACCTTCAATCTGATAAGTTATCTTTGAAAACTGGCAAAATGTTATCAGAATCACCTGCAATAAATCCAGTTATTAAAAAAATTAACGGCGACTATGTATTAATTGAATTTGATAACGACAAGGCAATACATGGAAAAATAGAATTTTGTAGGAAGAGTGGTAATAGATATGTAAGAAATAAATAGTCCCTAACCTGGGGACTTTTCTTTTTGTCTAATAACAGACATAACTCCAGAACACAACCCAAAACAATCAAAAAATAATTGTTGACATATAACAATAACATGTGGTATACTATTGACAACCAACGATACAATTATATAATAAGTATTTATAGAAAGGAGGTGCGGAAGGGTAAGTGTCGGAGGTTGGTTATATAGTTAATAAAATATTAAAAGGAGGAAATAGTTTGCAAGATAATAAATTATATGAAATGGTCAAGAATAATCTTTATACAGGATTAATCATTAAGAATTATAAATTAATGTGTCATTTACTCAATGAGCAAGAGAAGACAGGTAAAAGCAAAATACTTCAACAGGAAAATTGGAAACGATATTTTGATTGGGAAAGAAAAGGTTATAAGTATACAATAACTGTAATACATGATGAGCCAATACCCAAAGAAGAAAACAATAATATTCATAGTAAATATATAGAAAAATTAGTTCTTGATCTATTGGTGCAGAAATATCAATCAAAAAATATATATACTAATAGAAGGTTATATCTCAGTAAAGATAATATGTTGCAAGCATTAGATATGGTTAATATTAATTATCATTTTGTAAAATTTAACACTAGCAAAACAGCAGATTTTATTAAGGTAGACAATGATAATTTAAAAGAATTTTTTAACCTTAATAATAGAAATCTAACAAATGCAGTTGATAGAGCCTTAAATAAATTATCAGATAAATTTTTAGTTATCTGGAATATGGTCGTTACAATAGCATTAGATGAAGAAGTTATTGTATATGATGAAAATGGTAAGAAAGTTAAATTAAAAGAGAATCATATTACTGCCGAACAATTAGAACTAGAATATATTAATACATATGAAAAAATAACGGCTGAGGAAATGGGATTTGAGAAAAAGTCTGATATATTTCTTTGTGGTAAATATATGGAGTTTATACGAAAAGTATGTAATCATTTACAGGAACAAGGATTAAATATATTATATTACTATCAGAGTTATAATATAGTATTTCATCCTGATGTAGTCAAAGAAAGAGATAAAATAAACCAATATTTGCTGGAATATGAAGAAAGGCAAAATGTAAGAATAACATTAAATGGTATTATATCTAAACAATTAGTTGAAAATGCAGAAGAAAGACAAATTAAAGCAAAAAGTAAATTAACACCAGTATTTGGTAAAAGAAATTTATCTAGTGCTAGTTATGAAGAATTAAAAAATATAAGAAGGTCAAAGAATAGTTATATTATTGATACTAATAAAATAATTGATACGGTAATAAAACGTGAGACAGGAGATTTAAAAAATAAAATTTTATCATATGATAGAATGAAAAAGAAGGTTATAAATAAGCAAATAGATAAAATATTAGAGTAAAAAAATAATATATAAATGGTTGTCACTTGCGTATGCCAAATAGTATTTTATTAATATCATGTCGCGGTGACAACCATTTTTTTTCCATCATATCCTCAAACAATACTATTCCGCTTACGCGGTCTTTTCAGCTTACTTTTTATGCTATACGCATAAAAAACGCTGAATCAATATTTATTATTTGTTTTCTATTCTTTTTTCTCATAATCCTATTGTAATATAAAAATAATTGTTGCATTATTCTTTGATATCATTTATAATATATACAGTTAATAAATCAAATATAGGAGGTCGTACAAATGAAAAAAGAAACTATTAAAAAAATTATGGAAGATAATTTAATAGTGAATGACCAACAAGCGGAAGAAGCATTAAACTTTGTCAGAGATTTAATTGAGGCGGAAATTGAGCATATGAAAAAAACAGAACCATATGCGACGAATTATATTAATAAACTAAGAGAAGCAAGTAGCAGCATAATGGATTTGTTAGATACAGATTAGAGGCCGAAAGCCTCTTTTTATTTTGTCAAATTGTTTACATTCTATTGTAATATTAAAATAAATATGTTACAATAACCTCAGTAATATTATTTTAGTATTCCAAGTAAAAGGAAGTGACCACATTGACCATAACCCAACACGCAAAACAACGCATGAGCCAACGCATAATAACACTTCAAGACATCTATAATTGTGTCAAATGTGGCACTCCGTCACTAGCAAAAAATAATCTTACCTGCTACACTTACGATAACATCTATGTTATACTAGATCCAACAACCAACAATGTAGTAACAGCTTGCTTCACAAAATCCTATACTAAACAACTAAAACGCCACGCAAAGCAACAAAATATAGGATTTTACGCAGCAGTCAGACAGCAAAGGAGGTCACAACTTGTTAGCTAAATATAAAAATATTGTTATTCTTACTATGTCATTTTCACCGGATATTATTACCGGAACTATTGCCGGGATAGAATTTAAGGCCGATATTATAACAGATTCTAAAGGTCAGCAGTATATTATTATAAATGGGATTAAATATTACTTATCCCAATTTAAGGTAATATAAATCAAATAGGAAAAGGAGTTGTTACTAATGAAAAAATTTACTATAGGTAAAACTACATATATATTCATAGAATCTGAAGGCCGAATCATAGTGATATATAATGACAAGAATAATAATAAGGTTGTTGAATATACAGTTAATACTATTATTTCAATGCCAGAGACAGAAGAAAGAGTAAGAAAAATTTTAAGTCTTGACATATGGTATCCGATAGACAATATTATTTAATACCTCATTAAGAGGTATTTTTTATTTGTCTATTTATCAATTAAGTATCTAACTATCTATCAATTTATTTTCCTATTCTATAATTTTCTCCTTCTCTAACCTTCCAACCTCTTCACAGAATCCCCTACAAGGCCGATAAAAATTAAATCAAGTGTTATTATACCTATATTTGCTTCTTGGGGCTGTCAGAGTGTTTGGAATTGATTTTAGGTTAAATGTGAACGGATTTAAGCTGAATACAGTTAAAATTAATTTAAAGAATATAAAAATAATTATTCAAATGTTATTGACATATTAATTCCTATGTGGTAGAATAACTTAACTTCAAGAAACGGAATTCAAGCAACAAATCAGCAAGCTACTAGGTGAGGCGTTCCCTAGATTGTTTTAAATGTCACTCTTAACTAAACTATCAGTCACAATGTCCCTAAACTATGTAAGATGCAAGAATATTTATGATTTACATTAATTCAGTATTACCGTAACATAATTTTAATTTCAAGCAACAAACCCAATAACAAAAGTGTTTCCTCTGGAACACAACAATTATTCAATATAACATACATAACATGTTGCTAGTGGTATTTATGAGCCACGATAAGACAGTCATAAAAAGGTATGCTAAACCTTACTAAACAGCAACACACGAAAAAGACCATTGCAGAACATATTAATAATATGGCGATGGCATGGAACAAAGCGGAACATAACTAAACTAGCGGTGACTGTATACGTTAACAGGGCGTTTATTACACAGGTTGACAACTAAAAGGAGGTTATTTTATAGAATAGGAAAATAATTTAATATACATACGGTTTGATCAATACCCAAAAATTGATCTATGTCAGAGAATAACAGAAAAATATTCTCAAAGGTACACCATAACCTATAATATGAGAATGAATATAAATTATTTTACTTTTCCTTTCCTGGTTAAATCTGAAGTTATCCAGAGGTACACCAAGGATGAGACAAAGGAAGGAAAAGTAAATAACTTATATTTTTAATTGTAGTAAATAGCCTTATAACAGCTTAACAGAGTCAACACGACACAAAACCTGCTAATAATTAACCTTTGCAGAATCATTAATAAATTCTTATTAGCAGGTTTAAGCAAAAATATTATCTTAATTGTGCTTGTAATATTGCTAATAACAGTGATAACAAGTAGAATTAAGATAATAAAGGGAGGGTTCTTTACATATGAAAAATTTAACTATTCAAGATTTAATTGATGAGTATGAAATTTCAGAAGGTTTGCAGGTAGAATCCGAAGAATTAATCATGGAGGTGCATCCAAGCGAATATTATCTTGGAGGTGAAGAAGGAGGTTATACAACAGATGACAATAGGTATTTTAGCACCTTGGAAGGAGCGATTCAATATATTATTAAAAGTATGGGAGGAATTGAAAATATTATAAGATATGAAGAAGCATAACAAAATCCTTTACATTGGTTTATGGAGGTATACCCGTTAAAAACCTCCTACCAGTAAAATTAAATTATTCTATAACAGGAGGTTTTTTATAAATGTTTAAAAAATACACATATGGTAACAATCCAAATGAATTACCTTTGTCAGAACCATTTTATATTGAAGGTTATGATGAATTTATTACAAATGCAGGATTTGAACCAAACAATGAAGAAGTTATTTTATGCGAATTAACCAAGGAATGGAATGGTTATACAAAAGGAACTAAAGTTATTACAGGTATTCAATTAGCAGGATGTCCTTTTGTTGTAGAAGTAAAAGATGAATTAAAGGTTATTTTTGGAAATGGGGATTTTTATACTGTTTATAATGGAGATAGACCGATCACCAACGGTAATTATAAAAATATGTGTAGTATATGCGGAGAAGAAGGAGAATGTAGTTATAAAATACTTGAAGAATGTATATTAAATAATTTATAAACCCTATTAAATAGGGTTTTCTTTTTACTCAATAACAGAACTATAATTACCAAATCAGATCCAAATATAACATTGGTTTTGATTTAAATTCAGCTTGACATATTTATTTTATAATTTATAATTATACTTGTAGTAAACAAATACATACTTACTGAGGAGGTCAAGCGAATGAATAGTAAATTTTACTTATTGTCTAAAATAGGAATTAATATTTTTATAACGGAAATTAAAATAGACATTATCAGACAATCATATAAAGAATTAGAAATTAAATATTAAAGGAGGTATTCAGACTATGCAATTAAATCATGAGGAATTATTAAAAGAATTAGAAAAAATTCAGAATGATATAGAAAGGGTATCGAAATTAAAAATCATGGGTAACTATACAGCAAGTCAAGCAGCAGGAGAAATTAGAACATTAACTCTTAAAGCTGGTAGGATTGCATTAAACTATTATAATGATTCAAGACCACAAAAAGAATTAACTGATTAAACCCTTAATAGGGTTTTCTTTTTGATTAAAACACATATAACCCCCTTTATCACCCTTCAAAACTCCACACCTATACAAACTATCACCGGACATTTTAAACCGCTTAAATAAGGCCACAGACAGGTAAAAATAACTATTGCAATTATATTTATACTATGTTAATATTGATTAATAAATTATTGGAGGTGCAACAAATGAAAATAACTAAATTAATAAAAGCTAGTCATATAGTAGCAGCCCAGAGAAATTTAAATTACATACCAACTGAAGAAAATACATCTTCAACAATATGGAAGGATGTAAAAAAGTTAGAACGTAAAAAAGGTGATTTTTTAGAAGAATTATATCAACATTCAATTAAAATTTTACAAGACAGAATACATAAAGGAGAAATTTGAAGGCCGAAAGGTCTTTATTTTTTGCTCAGACATTTTAACTTATCATAAATTAATGCTTGCATTTATTTTTACATTATGTTAAACTATCAATAGTAGCAGAACAGAACAACAAAATACATAGGAGGTTACTACATATGAAAACAACTACAACAACCACAAACCAAGTAACAGCCCAGTTAATCAATCAGCTATGCAAAGCCGGAGACATTAAAACTACCAAGTAACAATATAAAAATAAAAGGAGTGTTGAGTATGAATTTATACCAATTTTTTAACGGCAACAATGAAAGTATATTAATTATATCAACTAATTACGAAACTGCTTCGGAGTATGCAAGCAAAAAAGGTTTTGAGTATGCCAGGTTCGTTGGCAAGATTAAAACAGAACAGACCAACACTAGAGAGTTGAAAATAGCATAAATTAGAGCAACAATATTAATATAACAATACATACTAGGAGGTTTAACAATATGATGCAGAGATTTAAAATTATCAACGAAAAAGGCAGAGTCCTGAGAGATTTTAAAACACCAGATAAACCCGAAACATGGGCTAGATTTTTAAAACATGGTGAATACCTTTTATTGACTGATGGCAGAACATATGGTAGGTTGTCAATTTTAGGGAAACAATATTACAGAGGAAAGAAAAAAGGAATTCCATTGTATGCAACAAATTAACCCTCATTAAGAGGGTTTTATTTTGCTTATTTATATATTGCCTATTGACAGATAACAATTATTTTGATATTCTATAGTTAAGCAATACAAATATAAATATTAAAGGAGATAATGAAGAATGAAAAAAGGCGACTTAGTTAAAATACAAAATGTAGGGATTGGTAAAGTAGAATCAATTTTTGACAATGATATAGCCGTAAATATATGCGGTCAGAATTATTACAGGGATTTAACAACCGATACAGACGTTACACCTTCTAACGTAAAAGAATATATACAATTTCTTAAGTTAATGATTAAGGAATTAACTGCTAAATCTAAAACAAAACGCAAAGAGGCAGCAGACTATAACAAAGATGTTGACGGGCTAGCTACAAAGAGAAAAGGGAAAGTTGCTCTAGTTAATGGAAATTATGCCTCGGATTAGGTGAGAATTTAATTAGTAGTCATCACAGAGGGTTATTAACAGATGCTAAAAAAAGCAAAAGAATTAAAGGATAAATTAAAAAAGGAATTAGAATACTATAAGTTATTACCTGCTTAAATGGCAGGTTTTTTATTTTTGATTTGGTATAAGTAGTAGTTGACAATTATATTTTGAATGTGTTAAAATAAAATAATTTCAAAAACACCATTAACATGAGGGTTAAATATAAGGCAGTTGGGATTGAGGGGTTCCGACATAACGCCTTATATTTATTTTGTCTGGCTTAAGATCAATACTTCATTTTATTTTATTTTAAGTTTATGCTTGACAATTATATTGTGATTGTGTATACTATAGATAGTTAATAATACATAAAAGGAGCGAATAAAATGAATAAATACGTTGTTAGATTTAAAAATACTATTCTTGGTGGTGAATATTGCATTTTAATTGAGGCAGAAAATACTGCCCAAGCAATTAAAGTAATTATGACAGAACAATCAGACAGATTTAACGATGGAAATTTTGAAATCATTAAAATAAATGAGGTGAATAATACCAGAAAATTAAAAATTGAAGAAATGATAAAAAGTATTAAATTTAATGCTGATTTAGCTAAATCATGGCTTGAAGAAAAAAATGACTCTGATTATGCAAGAGGAATTTGTAAAAGCTATCTTGAGGTATTAAGTTTAATTGAGAAAGTTGAAGAATAGAGGCGTTAAGCCTCTTTTTTGTCTATTAAAGTAAGGAATATACTTGACATTTATAATAACATTCTGTATACTATTAATTAATAACATAACACTTAAAGGAGTGGAGCGAATGAAAAAATTTACAAAAGATGAATTACAATGGAAAGAATATCAGGAGCTACAAGGTATTCTTTTAGAATTAAAAGGATATTTTTTAAGTACACAATATAATAATAAAAATGATATAATAATAGACATACTAAAATATCAATAAGGCCACTAATGGCCTTTTTCTTTTTGCCCAAACATGAAATAAAACTTTACTTTTATATTAACATTGTGTATAATAAATTAATAAATATAATTGAAAGGAGCGAATGAAATGTCATATACTAAAATCGTTAAGCAGTGGGAAAGGGAATCTAAGAAAAAGGATAAGCAACAAGCAGCCGAAAGGAAACGACAACAAAATAGTATTATAATTATATTTAATTAAATACGTATTGAAGGGAGCCGATACAATGAATTATAATATCTTATCACTTGAAGAATTGAAGGAAATAAAAGAACAATCATTTAAAAATCTTAGCGTTATGGCATATGGTAAGTATAGAAACAGAGCGAAGAAAGAATATGAAGAAATATTAAAAATATATAAGGGGAAATTAGAAGAACACCAAAGAAAAATAGGCGAATACTTTGCAGACTATGACGAGGAAACAGAATTATATTGTGTATTCCATACTGATTTTAAAACAGGTCATGCTTTTAGTAGTTGGGGAGGTATGGAAGAGGCCGAGAGGGATGCAGAACAAAGGAATAATAAATAGATATACATATTAACGGGAGTCTAAAAACTCCTGTTTTATTTTTGTCTAAACTATTGCAATATTATTATATTTATATTATAATAGGTATTAAGCAATACATAATAAATTAACTTAAAAGGAGGTCACATAATGGCAATACAATATAAGTTAATAACACCTTCCTCAACTGGTGTAAATATCCAATATTTTTCAGATATTCGTGATTGGTTTATTGCATTTATGAATTATGAATTAAAAGTAAATTCTTCCCTTGCTTATCTTAAACTAATTGAGGAATCAGAAAAAGATATAACCTTAAACCTTTACGAAAAATTAACCAATGAATTGATATTAACAGTATATAGTTGTAGTGACATACTAGAAGATTATACTTATAAAAATGGTTTATATTATCCTGATTGTTCGGAAACAGTGCAAGAGATTAAAGAGGATGAGGAGCAATTAGAAGAATATAACAAAGATTATACAGAAGATAATTTATTAATAATGTCTGATTTAGTAGGTAGGCATGGGATGATGTTGACAGAGATAAAAGAATTCTTCTTTGATTTTTGGATATATGAAGAAATATTTAATAGGAATAGTTACGATGTATTAATTGATAATGTTAGAATCTACTTTAATTAGTAGATTTTATTTTTGTTTAGGTTTTACTTTTTCAAAATTAGATCCAAAGGAAAAATTGATCATGAATTAGAATTAAGCGAACCCTGGCACTTTAAAAAATGATAAAATAAAAATAATCAAAAAATCCATAAAAAGCTTATGATTTGTTATTGACATACTAACGGGGATCATATATAATAAGAAGTGTCAAGAGGGAAGCAAACAGCAAGTAAAATACATAATAAATTTAAAGGAGATTGATAAAATGAATAAAATTGAAACTTTAGCAAATTTCCTAGAATGTGAAATTGAAGAGTTAAAACAAACTTCTCCTGGTAAATATTATTTTGAATATGGTAATCAGGAATATTTAGTCTTAACAGAGGAAGAGGCAGACGATAAGGCAAAAGAGGATATTTTAGAAAGTTTGTGGGCGTTTAATACTGATTTTATTCTGCAACATAGTAATATCGAAGGAAACGAAAGAGTAGAAAAATCCTTTAAGAAAATGCAGCAGGAATTATGTGAGGATGCAAATGAGATAGTAAAAGCAATTATAACAGATTTAGACGAATTTGTAGATGATGCAATTGAAACAGATGGCAGGGGTCACTTCATATCAAGATATGACGGAGAAGAAAACGAAGAAGGCCAATATTTTATTTATAGAACCAATTAAGGCCGAAACTAGGGAATTTCCCTAGTCAGCAGGGAATTGTCTACCTGCTCTGATGATGGCAGACTAAAAAATATATAAATAAGGAGTTGTTTTTAATGCTAGATAAAAAAGATTATTCTGTTGATGATAATTTAAGTCAAAATGATGAAGATGTATTGGCAAGTTTTATAGACTATTCAGGCTCAACTTATATTTGTGATGCAATTTCGGAAATAGCAGATAGACATGTAAGTATTTATAATGCTACAATTTGCGAAGAATGTTGGAATCTTTATAGCAGCGGTGCTTATGAAGAAGCATCAAGTCAAGGTTTAATGGAAGGTAGTAACGATTTAATTAAAAATCTACAAATGGCATGGTATGAATACAATACACAACAATTATATAACAATTTACAAGAAATGGTATTTAATTATGCAGTGGATTATATTAATGATAAATATTCAGAAATTGAAATTGACGAGGATAAATTAGAAGAAGTATTATCCGACATTGACAATAATAATACTTTTGACAATATAGAAGAGGCAGTAAATACTTTGATTGAAGAAATAAAAGAAGAAAAAATAGAAGAATTTCAAGAGGAAATAGAAGAAATTGAAAATGAAATTTCAGAACTTGAAGATCAGGTTAATGATGAAGAAATTGACGATGAAGAATATAAGGTAAGACTCGAAAAACTGGAAAAACAAAAAAAAGAAATTGAAGAAAAAATCCAAGAATTAGAAAGTTAATAAGGGGGTTAAAATCCCCTTTTTCCTTAATGCAACCTAACCATAATAAGGTTAGACGGCAACAAGTCCGTTAAATGCAAAGTTAGGGAATAATACATATAATTAAAAGGAGTGTTTTTAATGAAATTAAGTTTTAATAGAGGAAATGCTTATTTTGACACATACCATATTTATAATGAAAACGGTAAGACAATCGGCATCATAGAAGACCATTGCAGAGGAGTAAAGCAACAATATTTTGTAGGTTGGAAACTTGATAACCCTAGTAAAATGCCTGGACATATGACAGGAAAAACAGAATCATTTGATACTATAGAGGAGGCAATGATTTATTCAGTGGGAGAAATAGTAAGATGATTAACATGTTTACTTGGTTTTTATGTCCACACTGTCATCAGAAACTTTTTAAACTCTTACCGGGAGCCGTAACCAAAAACATAATAGTCTATTGCAAGAAATGTAAGAAGGAAATAATCATAAACTAACAATTAAATAAACCTTAGAGCCTATGAGCCATTAACAAGTATTTTAATAATACTGTTAGTGGTTTATTATTTGTCTATTGTCTCAGATAATAAGAATGTCGCTCTATAAAGCTATTTAAGACCACATATCAATAAAAGGTTAAAAATACTATACATAATAGATTAACCCTTCTTAAAACCAATCTTAGCAAGCTACAATGGCATATAAAATTATAAATACATATACCATTAAAAATACAATAAAAACATCAATAAAACATTAAATAGAGAGGAGTATTCATACAATGGATTTACAGCAGCAAAAGGAATTTATACGGATATATAAGCAGTATCAGGACACCGACAAGAACACTATAAAAGCTAATTTAAAGACATATATGGACGAATCAAAGCTAATGATCATGGAAATAGCTGAACAAACAAAGATTCCTCTTTCAACTATATATCAATTAAGAAAACACAGTAGTAGCTATAAACCGGAATTTATGACAGTATTAATTATATGTGATTTACTGAAAATCTCTATAACAGCAACCATGCAACCGATCTCAAACTTAAGCATACCAGAACCTAAAACAAAATGGGATATGACAGCGAAGCAAGAATATATCTATGATTACAATAATTTAACAATTGAAGAAGTATGTAAAAAATACAATATAACGCAAAGAACAGCACAGGAGTATTTTAGAAGTTTTCAGACATATTTTTAAAATGTACTTGTATAAAAGTTATTTGAGCCTATAACAGCAGGGCATAAACCAACTTTAAGGAGTGTATACAATGTTAAAAACTAAAATTGCCATAACTAAATGGATTAAATCAAATTTTAAGAATGAACATGATTTTTATAATTTTTTGGAATATAATTATCTTAATATGTTTATTGAAGAAGGTAGAAAGTTATTCCCACAATATCAGGAAGAATATAACAAATTAAAGATACAGTGGGAACAATTGCATAGCAGTATTAAGGATTTACCAGAGATTCAAATAGTAGAAAGATTTGGAAGAGAGACACATATAACAATGAGAACACCATTAAATTATATGAGCGGGTTTTATTATTCTGATGCAGAGAGAAGAAGTAAAGTATTTAAGAAAGTTGTATGAGTCTATAACAGCACCCATATATTGACAATTGACTTATGTTTATAATATTCCATATAACCCTATAACAGTCAGCATATGACCAAACATTATAAATAATAACATAAATGTATATGACTGTAATGAAGCATATAGAAATCTTTTAGAGCATGATTGGGATGATATAACTGCTGAGTAAAATAAATAGGAGGACATAATTATGAATAAATTAATAAAAAACATTTCCGATAATGACTTAATTATTATGTGCAATGAAATTTATGAATGGAAGAATACAGGTGCATTAAACCAGAAAGGATTACTGAGAAAAATATTCATTGCACATGAAGAAAATTATGTTTCTATTAGACATTTAGAAGAAGAAGTGTTAACGGAATCACATAACAGATTTAAAAATGTAGTTAAACTATTATTTGTGGCTAATCCTGGATTGTATGTAAAGTAATAATTAATATGTTTTGTACCTATCTTACAATAGAAGTTTTTAAACGGCAAGTAAGATAGTATAGAGAGCATAATAATTAAGGGAGGTTGACAATAAATGAAATTAAATACTGAAGTTAGTTTAGCAATAGAAGCAAAAGATGGTAAAATTAAAACTTTTATTGTTAAAGAAAATCTTAAGCAAGATGGATTTATTTATCAAACTAACGGTATTACAAGAGTTTGGGTTAAAAATATTACACTGAAAAACGCCGAGGAAGAAGCAAGAAAATTACTTGATATGGGGTTGAAATTTGAATTCTGTGCTACTAAATATACTTATGGTAAATTTGTACGATCTCTTGCAGAAGTTGACAAAGAAATTGGTGTTAGTACAGTTATTGAATTGCGGAGACTGAAAAATTTAATTAATGGTGTAGTTAGAAAGAAAACAATGTTTGATGACTTATAACCAAACATGGATTTCATAACGATCTTAGGCTTGAAAAACTTAGTAAATGGAAGCATGAGCGAGTATGAGGGAGGTAATACAATGGCAAAGAAAAATTTATATACCTGTGACCAATGTTACTATACAGATTCACTGGATTATGGGAAATACATATTAAAATGCAGTATCAGAGAAATTGCAAAGTTTGATAATGAACCAACAGTTACTCAAATTGACATAGCAATTAAACTATGGAGAGACAATTCTATGAATGACACTATAACTATACGTGAAAGACTTTATGAAGATGAAATAATAGTTAACATATCAGATATTAAGGAATTTGGCATTAACAATCATAAGACATGGACTGCAAAAGGCAAATTTAAAACATGGTGGAAACGATTTTATGTAACAACTAAGGAAGG
>Ga0209728_1000369_pt1 | contig 39642 bp, 45 predicted proteins | sample RifGroD1_FD_183997 | JGI IMG/M metagenome (GOLD analysis project Ga0209728, IMG submission 183997) | Groundwater microbial communities from Rifle, Colorado, USA - Groundwater D1 (SPAdes) (version 2) | ecosystem: Environmental > Aquatic > Deep subsurface > Groundwater | place: Rifle, Colorado... | reverse complement strand
AATTCCGTTAAGGGTGCTATGGCTCAAGAGAAGAGCGTGTTTGATGCTATCGCTGAAGCTAGAACAAAGTATGGTTCTGCGACTACACCAGAAGCCAAGGTTGGCGCGGCTAATCAAGTTGAATCGGCACTATCTAGGCTGCTGGTTGTTATGGAAAATTATCCTCAATTGAAGTCAATTGATACCGTTCAAACGCTGATGGTTCAATTGGAAGGGACAGAGAATAGAATTAGCACAGAGCGAGGAAGATTTAATGATTTAGTAAAGACTTACGATGCCAAGATTAAAACGATTCCAGCCAATATCTTTGCAAAGATATTTGGTTTTGCCGAAAGAGCATATTTTGAATCTCAAGACGGATCAGAGACGGCGCCAAAAGTGAACTTCTAATCTTCATGAAGAATAAAGCACTTCTAGCTATTACGGCAGGATTGCTGTTTTTACCCATGTTGGTTGGGGCCTATTATAATCCTGGCAAGCCGACAGGTTTTGTTAATGACTATGCCGGAGTTATTGATTCTCAACAGAAACAAGCACTCGAAACCAAGTTAGTGCAATTTGAGAAAGATACTAGCAATGAAATTTCCGTCGTCATCATTCCCAGTTTAAAGGGCGACACAATTGAGAATTTTGCGGTCAAGCTTTTCGAGGATTGGGCCATCGGTAAAAAAGACAACGATAATGGTATTTTACTTTTGGTTGCGATTGAGGATAGAAAAATGAGAATTGAAGTTGGCTATGGGCTTGAAGGTGCGCTGACTGATGCTCAGAGCTATTCTATTATTGTTAACGACTTACAGCCAGCGTTTAGGGCCAATGATTATGCCGGAGGAATAAGTAAGGCAATAGACGATATTATATTAGCGACCAAGGGCGAATATACGGCTACACAAAATTCTTCAAAAAATAGTTCTGGCGTAAATTTTGAATGGATATTTTTCTTAGTTTTCGGTTTGCCTATTTGGCTCTCGAGTGTCTTAGCCCGATCTAGGTCTTGGTGGGCTGGTGGTGTTATAGGTGTGGTTATGGGTATAATTTTAATATTCGTTTTTTCTCTTGTTGTTGGTATGATCGCTTCTATTATACTTGGACTTCTCGGGTTACTACTTGATTACAATGTTTCAAAGAGTTACGGGAAAGCTAAGGCGACTGGGGGAGTTATGCCTTGGTGGTTTGGTGGTGGCAAATCGGGCGGTTTTGGCGGAGGAGGTTTCGGTGGCTTTGGTGGCGGTTCTTCCGGCGGTGGCGGTTCTTCCGGCGGGTGGTGATTCGCTCGCCTAGCCATATTGAAGAGTACGACATAGATTCCTGCTGGAATCTTGCCTGTTACTCGCCTCGTCAGGCTCCGTAACCCTCTTCAATATGGCCAAGCTCGCTCACTCCGTAGTTAGCATTTCGATACATAAGACAGGTGACAATTTAAGCCATTTATTGGTATTGCAAATGTAATCAAGGTGTAGTATAATCATAATATTCCGTTCCTTTTCATTCCTTTTCTTTCACTTCCATGCAAAAAAATTCTACAAACTATATTATGGGATTGTGGAAATTCAGCGACAAAGTTTCCATAGAACAGCTAGAAGAGGTCGCAAATAAGTGGGCCACAGAAGATCCGAATTACCTCGAACTATATATCAGAAAAACATCAAAAGATCAGTATGGCATAGGGTTCACATACAAAACATCGCAAGACGAACCATCGGAAAGACAAAATGCCAGATATATGGAGCCAGTATCAGACAGTTTAAAGAAACAATTTGGCAATGGTTTGGTTGGATGGGATATTGCCTCACCAGTCTGGATTATTAAATAGAATTAAACTTTAACCAAAAGGGTTAAGGATACGGAAACATAAAACCGCCGATAGGCGGTTTTATGTTTCCGTAAATAGGACAAGCGACTAGCCACCATCTCCTCAGAGCTTGCGCAGGTGTTTTGGCAAGTCCTTACTGCCAGTAGGCAGTAATAAAGAAAGGTTCCGTCTTTCTCAAAGACGGACAAAACACCGAGCATGCAGATAGTCGAGAACGCTGGGGTGAGAACTATCGGTCTGAAAGAGATGGTGGCTGGAGCGACTCTCTTGACTTAAAATTCGGGACGAATATAATTAGCACTTGAGATAGTAGAGTGCTAATTTATATTCATCCTCGGGTTGGGCGGTCGGAAACACGAGTTGCCGACAGTTTTTCGCGAGGGTTGTAAAAAAGAAAAGTATGTTAAAACCATTATCTGATCACGTGGTCATTGAACCATTGAGAGAAGAGAAGAAAAAGGGTGGAATTATTCTGCCTGACACAGTTGAAAAAGAAAAAGCCGAAAAGGGTAAAATTATTGCCACCGGTCCGGGCAAACTCAACGATGATGGCAAGAGAACCCCTTTGGAGGTCAAGAAGGGCGATATTGTCTTATTCACGAAGTACGGTCCAAATGACGTAAAGGTCGACGGTAAAGAATATTTAATTGCGCGAGAAGAAGATATTCTAGCGATTATTGATTAGGCATAAGACTTTTGAGAGTACGGAACAACTCGGCTCAGTTACTTTGACTGGACACGGCGTAAATAGACTACGTCCGACCACATTGAAGAGTACGGCAGTAACTCTTACTAGAGTTCTGCCTCGTGCTCGGCCCAGTCGGCCTGCGCAAGCCTCTTTAATACAGCCGGACTACGCCGCCCCATAATCTATATATAAAATTAATATTTAATAACATGGCAAAACAAATTGCATACAAAGAAGAAGCACGTGAAGCCTTAAAAAGAGGCGTTGATAAGATTGCCAATGCGGTCAAGGTCACACTTGGTCCCAAGGGCAGAAATGTAGTTTTGGATAAAGGTTTTGGTTATCCGGTTATAACCAAAGACGGTGTAACTGTAGCCAAAGAAATAGAACTCAAGGATAAGCTTGAGAATATCGGCGCAGAGTTAATTAAAGAAGTTGCGTCAAAAACAAATGATATCGCTGGTGACGGTACAACCACGGCGACAGTTTTAGCTCAGGCTTTAGTCTCGGAAGGTTTTAGCGCGGTTAATTCCGGTGCTAATCCATTGGCCCTAAAACGTGGTATGGAAAAAGCGGCCAACTGGGTCGTGGATTATCTTGAGAAGAAAAAGCAGAAAGTCACAGCCGTGAATATCAAAGAAGTAGCTTCAATCTCAGCTAATGACGAGACTATTGGTAAAATGATTGCCGATGTATTCAATGAAGTTGGCAAAGACGGCGTGGTGACAGTTGAGGAATCACAGTCTGCCGAAATGTCCAAGGAAATGGTAGAGGGTATGCAGATTGATAAGGGTTATGTCTCACCTTACATGATAACCAATGCCGAAAGAATGGAAGCAGTTTTTGAAGATGCTCAAATATTAATAACTGACAAAAAGATTTCCTCGATTCAAGATATCGTGCCATTGCTGGAGAAAATCACCAAGAGCGGTAAGCGTGATTTGGTTATCTTATCTGAAGACTTGGACGGCGATGCACTCGCAACGTTGGTAGTTAATAAGCTAAGAGGCAATTTCATGGGCCTAGCTATTAAAGCTCCTGGTTTTGGCGATAGGAAGAAAGAGATGCTGGAGGATATCGCTATCATTACCGGCGGGCAAGTAATCAGTGAGGAGAAAGGTATGAAACTAGAAGGAGTTGAGCTTACTATGCTTGGTCATGCTCGAAGAATTATTGCCACTAAAGACAATACGACTATTATCGGTGGCAAAGGCAAGAAAGCCGACATTGACAAGAGAGTTACTCAGCTCAAAACACAGATAGCAAAATCAACATCCGATTTTGATAAAGAAAAATTGCAAGAGAGAATCGCAAAACTATCTGGAGGCGTCGCTGTCATAAAGGTTGGTGCCACGACTGAAACCGAAATGAAGGAGAAAAAGTTTAGAATTGAAGATGCGGTCAATGCCACACGAGCGGCTCTTGAAGAAGGTATCGTGTCCGGTGGCGGCGTAGCGTTGTTTGAAGCTAGTAGAGATCTAAACGTTAAGTCTATTAAAGGTATGCTGGAGTTTGGCGATGAGGCCAAGGGTTTGGCAGTTGTTAAAATAGCCCTAGAAAAACCATTGAGAGCTATCGCTGAAAACGCTGGCAAGGATTCCAATGAAGTGGTCATGAAATTAGCCACAACTCCAAGCGGTACTGGCTTGAATGCCAATGCTGGTGAGTATGGCGATATGATTAAGATGGGTATTATTGATCCATTGAAAGTTGTTAAGATTGCTCTATTAAATGCTGTTTCTGTGTCATCAATGATATTGACCACGGAAGCCGTAGTTACCGATATTCCCGAAGACAAGAAACCGCCGATGGGTGGAATGCCGGGGGGCATGGGCGGGGAGTACTAATTTTGCCAACCTCATTTTCTCTATACCGACTCAGCCTAACCATTTTGTCTGGACACGGCGTAAATGCTTGCTAGCATTTCGCCTATATCTCGGACCGTCGTCCTGCGAAAGTCCATTCAAAATGGTTAAGCTTTGTCAAATTAAGACCTTACCTTCTTGTCCCGCCTAACGGCGGGACTCAGCGTTTGACCTATTGTTTTGGATTCTTAATCTATCTACCTTACAGATTCATTCCTAGCCTGCGGAGATTTCGAAAATGAAATTGGCAAAATTAGTTTAGATGGTTTTTGTTTTGTTGTTTTTCTATTTGTTGGCTGTTTTGTTTTTATCGTGTTGGTTTTAAATACAATGGCTGCCTTTGGTTTCAAAGACAGCCATTGTATTTAGTTGCCGGGGCATTGCTAGGGGTGCTGGTTTTGAGATATACTTTAGTCTGAATATTTTGGAGAGGTCGCATAGTGGTCTAGTGCGCCGCCCTGGAAAGGCGGTTTACCCGAAAGGGTATCGAGGGTCCGAATCCCTCCCTCTCCGCAAAAATTCGGGATTCAAATTTCCGCCAAGTCGTTAGGTGTTCCAATGGAAGAATTATTAAAATAAGAATATAATATCAAAAAATGAAAGCACAATTTGAACAATCACGAGAAGTCATCCACTCTCCAAGCGAACCTGGGATACCTGCACACCTAGAAGAATTTAGGAAGAAAATAATTGCTGAAAATCCTCTAAGCCCTGAGCAGATCAGATTTTTGGGTGAGGTAAATTTTGATCTCCTTAAAAAAATTTATGCAGACATCGCTTCTCGTTGCGGAATAACATCGGATAAATTTAATTTTATTGACAGGGGCAATATAGTTCGGGGTTACCATGTGAGTCAGTATGACCCAGAAACTAATCTCGTCTTTATTCAAGATCCGAATCAAAGAATAGAAGATGGGGGGCGAAGCAATGAAACATACGATCAGTCTGTGCTTCATGAATATGGAGCAATTGGATATCGTCAATTACATACTTTGATTCACGAAGAGGGGCATTCTGTGAGTCGAAATGTAGCAGTAGTTGCCGACGTAATTTTCCCACCGCGAGATCCTTTTAGTGGTGAGGAAGAAGACAAAAAAGATAGAAAAGTAACATTGCCAATATTTATTCAATCTGGTTGTATGGTTAGTTATCGCGAAGCATTTTATCAAGGTAAACATTCTGTTGACAACGCTACAAATTACATAAAGGACGGTAAACCAATTAAAAAATATAATGGCATGTCTGCTCTAAATGAAGGTATAACTGAGAAACTTTCTAGAGAAGTGATGTTAAGGTACTTAGATGAACTTGGCACTGACTCAGCAGATGTTCAACGAATTAAAGATACTTTTCAAAAAAATAAGGCCGAAAGTTTATCTTATGCACACGAGGTTAATATGATAGAAAGAATAATTGATAAGTTAGCGTCGAAAAATGGACAAACAAAAAAGGTTGCATGGGAAGCATTCGTTCATGCTTATTTCAGTGGTGAGACTTTTGAGGAAGAGGATATTGGGCAATTATTTAGTGAAACTTTTGGGCCAGAATTTCTAAAAGATCTTTCCAAATATTGGGGTGGTTTTATGGACAAACAATCTCCTTCAATTCATAGTTTTTATAGTAAATACGGTTTATGAAAACTATTGGTTATCTCCAAGAATCACTGCTTTCTTGAATAATTATCATAGTCGCCGAATTTCCGAAAACCCCCAGTCCGAAACCTGCCCGCATTCCTCCCCAGACCCCTCCTGCGGGCGGGAAATCAGCCGAGGCAGGGCGAATCCATTCCCTCAGACAAATTGTTTCGCCCTGCCGAGTCCATTTTATTAGTTTTAATCATTTGGATTTTGCTCGAAATAGTTTCGAACTTTGTCCAACAAACACCGCCAAAATTCGGAATTCAAATTTCTAAATATTAGGAGATAACATTAAACGCTTACGGCTTCGCCGTAAAATGTCGCAAGGCGACATTTGCCGAGCAATAGATATGGATAGAAGCTACATGAGCGCGATTGAAGGTGGCAAGAAAAATGTAACGATTGCTATTGTGGAAAAAATAGCTCGCGCGCTCAATGTTTCGGTTGACGAACTATCAAAATAATTATGAACAGAGACATTCTAAAATTTTATATATACTCGGCACTTAGCAACTTACTTTTTTTCTTGCCGATAGTTTATATATTCTTTAAAAACTCTGGTCTAACTTTTACTGAAATTTTTATAACCGAAACGATTTTTGCGATTGGTGTAGTTTTGTTTGAGGTTCCAACTGGTGCGCTCGCAGATTACATCGATTGCAAGAAAAGTGTTCTCGTAGGAGCTTTATTGTGGATATTGTCATGCCTTATATTCTTTTTCGGAAATGACTTTATCACTTTTTCTTTAGGTCAACTTGTTTGTGCTATGGGTGTTGCGTTCATAAGCGGAGCGGACACAGCTTTGTTTTACGAAATACTAAAACGCCAAAATAAAGAAAATGATTTCAAAAAATATCAAGGGACCGCCCAAATGATCGGCTTGGTCAGTATTTCCCTTGCCTCTCTGATTAGTGGTCTTATTTCTCCTGTGAATATGAGGCTAACTTTTATCGCTTCAGCTGTCTCATTTGCTATTTTATTTTTTGTTGTCGCCTCTATTCCTTCCAAAGAAAGGGCGAAAGGTGAAGAAAGGCCACATTATCTCAAGGTTATATCTGAGAGTTTCCAAATCATCAAAAGTTCAAAGTGGGTTTTATGGATTTTTGTTTTTTCCGCACTTTTTGGTGCGGCATATAAGACAATATATCCCCTTACTCAAATCTATATGCAAAACTCAAACTTAGATATTAAATTTTTTGGTATAGCATCGGCATATTTCTTTTTAGTCGCCGCTCTCGCTTCAAAAATGGCGAATAGTTTTGAGCTATTTTTTAAGAGATGGTCTTATCTGATTTTATCTTTACTACTTATCATTCCCGTTTTTATAATTTCGTCGTTTGTGTTTAAGACTGGTTTCTTGATATTTGGTTTGGTATTTTTTGCTTCCTCTATTGCAACGATAATTACCAATCACGAGATTCTAAAAGTTACACCCGAATCAAAACACGCAACTGTTTTGTCTTTTGGTAATCTATTTTATCGTGGAATTTTCGCAGCCACTTCCCCTATTTTTGGATATTATCTTGGGGTGCTCGGATTTAAAACAGCATTAGTTTCTTTTGGGATAATTTTATCTATAATATTCTTTGTGGTATTACTAAGTTATTCAAACATTACGAAAAAAATTATTGTAAAATAGCAGTTGGCGAAAAAATAATTTGGCGAATCCGAAACCTGCCCGTATTCCTCCCCAGACCCCTCCTACGGGCGGGTTTCGGACTGGGGGTTTTCGGAAATTCGGCGGCTACAAAATCAGAAACCATACATTGAAAAAATCTACGATTTTTGCTATGCTTGTTTTGTGAGCAAAGAAAGTAATGACTCATATTTCTATACTATCAAAAGTAGCATACTATGGCAACTATATCACAGAACATAAAGCGAATACGAGCAAAACAAGGATTGACGCAGGACGACTTGGCGAAGAAAGCCAATATAAAATACTCTACCCTTACTAAAATTGAGGGCGGTGTCGTTACAAAGCCAAGTGTTCAAACAATCCAAAAAATCGCCAAGTCGTTAGGCGTTCCCATGGAGGAATTGTTAAAATAACCACACATACATATGACATTCAAAAAAGCAGTTTTAATAAAAATCGCAGATACTCATTTCGACCAAAAATATTGGGACAAAATTAACGCATTGGTTGAAAAGAAAGTTTCGTTAGCTCTTGACGACCCGAAACTAAAAAATGAGTTAAAAGATTGCGATTGTCTGTTACTAGGTTTTCAGGTTCCTATTGGTGAAGATATTTTGGCTGCCGCACCAAATTTAAAATATATTGGCGTATTAGCAACAGCATACGGCACAGTTGATCTTGCTGCCGCGACTAAAAGAAATATTCCTGTTTGTAATCTTGGTGGCTATAGCACCGAATCAGTTGCGGAGTTTGTAATCACAGCAATTCTTCACGAGGTTAGGAATATTTCAGAGGGTTTGAAACGAGCTCAATCTGGTAATTATAGTTTTGACGGTATCAGAGCGCGCGAACTTAAGAATAGTAACTTTGGTGTTATCGGACTAGGTAATATAGGAAATCGTGTTGCCGAATTGGCGGCAGGTTTTGGAGCGAATGTAAGCTATTGGTCTCACACAAAAAAGAAGACCCCATTTCAATATCAAGAACTTGAGGAGTTGCTTAGTAGCTGCACTTACATTTCTGTCAACCTTGCAGAAGCCAAAGAAACGATTGGATTATTAAACGCTAAAAACCTGCCGCTTATTAAACCAGATAGTGTTTTAATTAGCACGGTTCCACCGCCAATTATCAACACAGACGCATTAGTCGCGAGATTATCAAAAAACGATATTACTTTTATTTTTGATCATCCGGACGAGATGCCAAAAGAGGAACTAGCAAAATTAACAAAACTCAAAAATTGCGTGGTGTATCCGCCAATCGCGTTTCTTAGTGATGAAGCTAGAATAGCCAAGCAAGAAATATTTATCGGCAATATGGCAGAATTTCTTGAGGGGAAAACCCCCACGAATAAAGTTAATCAGTAAAATTATGGCAACAATTGATGACTTTCAAAAATTAGATATAAGGGTAGGGAAAATTATTGAGGTTAATGATTTTCCTGAAGCCAGAAAACCCGCGTATAAGCTAAAAATTGATTTTGGTTCCGAAATCGGGATCAAGAATTCTTCTGTGCAGATTGTCGCGCTTTACACAAAAGAAGAACTCGCTGGAAAATTGGTCTTGGGAGTAGTAAATTTTCCGCCACGGAAAATCGGCCCATTTGAATCCGAAGTGCTAACACTTGGTGTACCAGACAAAGACGGTAATGTTATTCTAATTACTCCGAATAAAGCTGAACCGATAATTGGCGGAAAGTTATTTTAGAAATTTTATGTCTGACCTTATTCAAACAATCACAACTTGGGCTAATGAAAATCAGGGGCTTATAGCGATAGGCATATTTATACTTGGAGTAGTGGGTTTTTTTATCAAAAAATTACTGTTTTCTGAAAATGGAAAAACCCATATTCAAAAACAGAAGTCTGGCGACAACTCAACAAATATTCAATCCGGCAGAGATACTAATTATGGAAATAAGTAATCAAAAATCTGGCGATAATTCAACGAACCTTCAAGCGGGTGGTGCTATTACTGTAAACAATAACGCCGTTGCGCTTTATTCCATTGAGGAAGTTTCCAAGCAGTTGCTAGGGTCGGTGTTTGGAGAATTGCCAGATGAAACAAAAACACAAATCACGCAAAACCAAAAATCATATTTTCAAGCACTATCTGAAAATTTACAGAAAATCGTCAAAGATAGTTCCGAGGTTAAGAAAATTATTGACTCGCCAGATTTTCAATATATTTCTAAAAAAGCTTCAATTTCAGCAAGCCGATCATCTTCAACAGTTTTACATAAAAATCTTTCATCTCTCATTGTTCAGCGAGTAAATTTTGACAATGAGGATTTGAAAAGAATTGTTTACAACGAAGCAATAGCCACTATTGATAAATTAACGACAGACCAACTAAAAATACTGACCCTTTGTTTTTTGCTCAAGAGAACTAAACTAAATGGGCTAACTAATCTCGAACAGTTCAAGCAATATCTCGAACAGAAAATTAAACCGTTTATTGATTTCAAACGAACAACCGCAGAATTTGAACACCTTGCCTACGCAGGCTGTGCGAGTATCAGCATTGCCAGCCACGACATAGTCGGGTTATTCAAAGGAAATTATCCTGATATTTTCAAAGATACCGATAACCCCGAAGAATTATTGGCTGGCAATGATACTGCAACGAAATTGATCTCTGCGTGGAAAGAGACACAAATTCAGAATATGAATTTAACCTCTGTCGGAATAGTCATCGCCAGTACATTTTATGAGCAAACTATTGGCGATAGAATGAATATCGATATTTGGATAAATTAAATGAGCCGCCGAATTTCCAAAAACCCCCAGTCCGAAACCTGCCCGTATTCCTCCCCAGACCCCTCCTGCGGGCGGGAAATCAGCCGAGGCAGGGCGAATCCATTCCCCCAGACAAATTGTTTCGCCCTGCCGAGTCCGCTTTAATCATTTGGATTTTGCTCGAAATAGTTTCGAACTTTGTCCAACAGACACCGCCAAGTCGTTAGGCGTTGCAATGGAAGAATTATTAAAATAATATAAATTATATGAGCACAACCATTCTCGTTTTAGTAATCTATTTAGTGATAATGTTTTTTGTCGCTTGGTATTTTTCAAGAAAAGAATCAGTTGAAGCGTATTTTGTCAACAAAAGGAAAACAAATGTTTGGCTAATGACTTTTTCAACAGTCGCTACTGTTGTTGGTGCGGGCGCGACTGTCGCCATAGTTTCAGAAGTTTATAATACTGGTATTTCATATGGTATTGCTCTGCCAATTTCATTTATTGTGGGAATGTTCATTCTCGGTTTGGCGGCTAAGAAAATAAAAACTATTGGTGATGAATATGGCGCCCGCACCATTGTTGATTTTTTTGAGAAAAGGTTTGACAAGAAAAATAGAAACCTCACTGGAATATTACAACTTTTTCTTTTAACAATTTGGATTGGCGTACAAGCGATCGCCATCAGTTCTCTCGCTTCGGTGTTAATTGGTATTGATTATAATGTCGCAATATTTGTCGCGGCGGCAATAACAATTTTATATACCGCAATCGGTGGACTAAAAGTTGATATCATAACTGACTTTATTCAATTCTGGATAATCGCAATTGTATTTATTGTAATGGCAATTGTTGGCTATCAACATGTCGGAAGTTTTGGAAATTTATTTTCACAATTGCCGGTCGGGCATTTGGATGTATTTGCTTTTGGTGGTGTAAGTTGGTTTGTAGGTGTACTGCTTGTCAGTGGTTTTTTATACCTTGGAAATACCATTCATTGGCAAAGAATTTTTTCTGCAGAAAACGAAATGACGGCCAAGAAATCTTTCTTTTGGGCAATACCAATTACAGCATTTCTGGGTTTTATCGTTTTATTTCTCGGTCTTATTTCCGTAGTTCTTTTGCCTCAAGTTCAAAAAGAAACAGCGATATTTGCGTTAATGAATAACATCTTACCACCTTGGTTAGTGGGCGCAGGATTTGCGGCAATTTTGGCTGTTATAATGTCTTCCATTGATAGTTTGCTCGTTGGTGGTTCAGCAATAATCCACAAAGCTTTGTTTAAGGATAGAAGTATTGAAGCTAAAAAGGAATTATTTTACGCAAGAGTTTTAACTGGAGTGTTTGGAATTTTTGGATTCGTCCTTGCGTTTTTGATTCCAAATATTGTTACATTATCTTTAATTGTAACTTATCTGGCTTTGATATTTGTTCCGCCAATTTACGCCGCATTGTATTCAAAAAAAGTTTCCGCAAACGCAAGCTTTTATTCAATTCTCATTCCTTCAATCGTGCTATTTGCTATGTTTCCTTTTTTGAAGGAAAATACTTTTGTCGTAACGGTTTTGCTTGGTGTGTTGATAATTACTTTATACGACAAAGTATTTAAGAATAAAGTTGTAGAAACTTTATAAGTTATTAGCCGCCGAATTTCCAAAAACCCCCAGTCCGAAACCTGCCCGTATTCCTCCCCAGACCCCTCCTGCGGGCGGGAAATCAGCCGAGGCAGGGCGAATCCATTCCCCCCAGACAAATTGTTTCGCCCTGCTGAGTCCTTTTTAGTAGTTTTAATCATTTGGATTTTGCTCGAAAAAAGTTCGAACTTCGTTCAAAAAACACCGCCAGAAATATGGTCGGCGTGAAATGTTTTGAGAGATGAACTTTTGAAATAAAAATAAGTTTAATTTTTGTAATGAACGAAACTAAAGAAAAGATAATAGTTTATTTAGGCGGAGGGGCAATGTCAGGATGTTATGGGGCGGGAGTGTTAAAAGGACTACACGACCACAAATATATCGACTCAATTGAGGCGATATACGCAAATTCAGTCGGTTCGCTTAATGCGGCGTATTTATTATCTAATCAGGCTGAATTGGGATCTACTATTTATTTTGAAGATTTACGTGAAGGATTTATTTTTCCTTGGAATTTATTTACGGGAATCATAGATTTAATTCGCAACAGATTTCTAGGAAAAATTAAAAAAGAAAATGCCCACAATGTCGTAGATATCAATTATGTTTATAATATTCTAGATAAGAGAAAAACATTAGATATAAATACGATTAAAAATAATCCAATAAATTTATTTGTAAAAGTTCTTAATATAGAAACAGGAGAGATCGAATATAAATCATTCAAAGATTACCCAACACTTGATTTGTTAAAAGCGGCAATTACGATAAAACCATATTTTTTTGAAGAAACTTTATTGAATGGGAAATATTACATAGATGCTAGTATAAAGGAACCAATAGGAATTGAATATCTATTAAATAAATATCCTAATCGAAAAATAATAGTTGCATTGAACGAGCCCATAATTAGAGGACTTAGACATTATTTTAAAAACTTCGTCGAAGGAATAGTTTCTAGCCTTTACCCATATAAGGTTTCTCTGTTTGATTTTTATCAAGATAGAGAAAATCTTATTAGAAAAGATATAAAAACTTGTTTAGATAACGAAAAAATATTATTATTAGACCCTAACTTTAGCGGTAGAACTCGACCCAGAACTACAAAATTATCTGTAGTGAAGGAAACCTTTGATAAGGGTTACAAAGACTGCGAAAAGATAATGGATTTTATTAATGAGAGCTAGGGAAGATCCTACGGCAATAAAAGATCTGCCTATAAAGAACGAAGATAAATTAAAAATGGTCATAACATATGGAACGTCTTAAATTTACAAATATAGCAGTATTTATAATTTTCTTTGGTGTCGCTTTATTCGAAGCTCTGCGCGGACATAATTGGTTGGAAGCACTGATTTTTCTAATTCTGGGCGTGATATCGCTCTGGGTAGATGTTAGTGAAAAATAAATCATGAATTTATTGCTCATTGTCTTCTGGATCATCGGCATCACTAGCTTCACTTTATTGGGTAGTTGGTATGCTAGGAAATACAATAAGCCAGATTTGTTGATCGGTCTTTATGTCACCTTTGTTTTAGTGGCACAGATTTTGGCGGCTAAAATATCGATATTTGATTTGGGATTTAGGACATTCTACGGGCCGAGCGGTGTGCTAGTGTTTTCCATCACATATTTACTGACCGATATTGTAAATGAAAAGTTTGGCCAAAAAGAAACTCAAAAGATGATATTGATTGCCTTTGTCTCACAAGTAGCCATGGTCTTTTTCTTTTGGTTGGGCACGCAATTTCAGCCGGCGCCATTTTGGACAATGCAGACGGCCTGGGAAAATATATTTAATCTGGTGCCAAGAATTACCCTTGCCAGCTGGATCGCCTTCTTGATATCAGAAAATTTTGATGCATTTGTCTATTCGTGGTTCAAGAAGCTGACCCACGACAAGCATCTCTGGATGCGAAATGTTTTCAGCTCTATCCCATCTCTATTACTAGACAGTCTGATTTTTATCCCTATTGCTTTCTTGGGAGTCGCACCCTTGATGTCTTTGATGGTGGGTCAAACCGTGGTTAAATGGCTGGTTGGATTAATTAATATTCCGTTTATGTATTTAAATAAATATATTTTAAAAGAAAATGAATAAGAAAGGTATTGCATGGTTAGTTATCGGACAAAGAGTTTAATAAAGCAAAAATCACCTCAATATTAGAGGCGATTGTGCAGAGGTTCAAGACTATCTAAATGGGTTTAGCGATTATATAACAATTTAAGCTTCTCGAGGCCTCGATGCGCTTGAACGGCAATAGTATTTTTTGATTGACCAGTTATCAGGGACATTTCTTTAAGTGATAAATCCTGCACGTAGCGCATGCGCATAATCTTTTGAAATTTTTCGGGTAGACGCTGAATTAGAAGAAGTGCTTCTTTTCCATCTAGTATGTCAAAAAGCTTATCAGAGCTCTTATCGCTTGGCTCAAAGCCTTTTTCAAGAAGGAGGTCCAGTGAAACCGTTTTGTGTTTTCTGTATTCATCCACGATTAGATTATTAAGCACGTGATAAAGAAAAGCTTTCATCATATCAATCTTGCCACCCTTAACAAGATAACTCCATGTTTTGACGAATGTGTCTTGAACTAAATCTTCTCCAGTTGCGTGAGAGCGTACTTTAAAGAAGGCATATGAATTAAGCTTCTTGCTATAGTCCCCATGGGCCGTAGTCAATATTGTCTGTTGTTCTGACTCTTGTTTGGGTGTCATCATTGTATGGTTATGCCGGACGTTGCAACGTCCCATTACATTATCATTACATTAATACTGTAATAATATAGGAATTCCCCTTATTCCATGCTAATTAGAGGAGTCGAGCGTGTCTTTGTCTTATTACATTGATATTACAAGAATATCGAATCAAGTAGTAACTGTCTGGGCTGTAAGCATGGCACATTAGTAGCTTAATGGCAAACTGCAATGATTAGACCCTCCCATCGGCTGTATTAGTATGAACTCTCGTAATACTCCCACGACTGGACAACAACGTCCTAAGTTAGACTATGATATAGCCGAATATTTTACTAATTGGTCTCAGAAGTCGCCGATCTCGGTATTACGCAATTCGTTAGTGACGTTTGTGGCCGTAGTAGTCTTAGCCGGGGGCATATTTTTCTGGGCATCAGAATTTCGTCTAATTTTTATTGGAGATGACTATACCCAAAATAATTCCGAGATAGCCAAGTCGGGGCTAGAAACTATGAAGCGAATGGTAGGCAATCAACAAGTTTGGTCAGAAAGTATCCAGGATGAGTATAATAAGATATTCGTAAATAATTCCACAAAAACACAGGCAAGCGGATATATTTACAATGATAATTTTACCGGGTTAGACGAATCGACTGATCAAGCATCGGCAAAACAGTAATTGAAATAATTTAATATCTCGTACGGCATTATTAACATGGAAACAACTAAAAATAGCATGGGCAAGATATCAAAACCTATCGGCACGGACTTTTTCGAACGCTTGTGGGAGGAAAGTTGGATATATATAAAGACCGTAGTGGATGTTGTACGAGAGCCAATCTTAATTCTTGATAAGGATTTACGTGTCATGGCAGCCAACGAACCTTTCTATCGAACGTTTCAGGTTGAATTAAAAGATACTGAGGGCAAAATTGTGTATGAATTGGGTAATCGCCAATGGGATATTCCCGCCCTACGCAAGCTTCTAGAAGATATTCTGCCCAAGAATACATTTTTCAAGGGCTTTGAAGTTACCCATGATTTTCCTCTTATTGGAAGCAAGGTCATGATTTTAAATGCCCGCCAGATCCATTTTAAAGAAGAAACTGTCCCGGGATTATTCCCACCAATTATCCTTCTTGCCATTGAAGATGTTACCGATATGATGGCCGTTGCTGAAACACTTGCCGGCCATGTAAAACAATTTGAAACCAAGCTTACCGAAAGAACACAGAAGTTGGAGACCCATATTGGTAGACTGGAAGCGGAGATTAATAATCTTAAGAAATCGTAGTAGGCTAAAATATATAAAATAATTATAATTTTTCTGTCTTTGATGGGCCACTTCTCTTAATGGCCCATCGGGCAAATTTATTAAATATATAAATGGGAATAATTTTATGGATTATATTCGGTGCGTTAGTTGGCTGGATAGCTTCACTTATCATGAAGACTGATGCTGAACAGGGAGCCTTGCTTAATATTGTTGTTGGTATTATCGGTTCGGTGATGGGAGGTTGGTTAATGGGCGTGATGGGAAAGAGTGGTGTGGGTGGATTTACGCTATACAGTTTTCTCGTTGCATTACTTGGAGCATGTGCGTTTATTGCTATCGTAAAGGCTTTAAGGCGCTAAAATCGCCAATAATTGCAGATGGTGATCATGTCCAAGGGCCTGAGTATATTGTAATAAATTGTCCGATAGATCGGCATCTATGGTGACATACATATGAAAATACTCAATAAAATTTTAGTAACCTTATCGATTGTCGTCTTTGTATTTGGAACATCTGGTGTAGTTTCAGCCGCAATTGCGGTAAATTTGGGAACAGCCGGTAATTTTGCGGTTCTTGGAAGTTCCACAATTACCAACGTTGGCTCTACTGTTGTTAATGGAGATCTGGGTTTAAGCCCTGGAACCTCAGTTACGGGATTTCCACCAGGCGTTATTAATGGCACACAACATTTGACTGATCCAGTAGCAGCTTTAGCTCAGGCAGACTTGGTTACAGCTTATAATGCAGCTAGTGCTCAAACGGGTGCTACGACAGTATTGGGTGATCTTGGGGGCCTAACTTTAATACCAGGTGTTTATAATTCTGCATCGTCACTTGCTATTACTGGTACGCTTACACTAGACGGACAAGGCAATCCAGACGCAATTTTCGTTTTTCAAATCGGATCATCTTTGACCACAGCATCAACAAGTAGGGTGAACCTAATCAATGGTGCTCAGGCGTGTAATGTTTTTTGGCAGGTTGGCTCGTCTGCTACGCTCGGTACGAATTCTAATTTTGTTGGAAGTATCTTAGCCTTTACATCAATTACTGCGACTACGGGCTCCTCAATCAATGGTCGAGTGCTTGCACGTAATGGCGCGGTGACCTTAGATACTAGTCCCGTTACGAGACCGGTCTGCATTATTGCAACACCGACACCTACCCCAACACCCGCACCGACATTTACTCCTACCCCAACTCCTACCCCAACTCCTACGCCTACTCCAACTCCGACTCCAACTCCGACTCCAACGCCATCTTTTACTCCCGTTCCTGGATTACCAAATACTGGCATTGGTCCTAATGGGGGAAATATTCCATGGAATGCTGTAATGATGGCCAGTGTCTTAATGATAATTTCAATATCGCTCCTAATAGCTCGTAGGAGATATATGCTTTAGTCTAGTCGCATTGTATGGTCAATAATAATTAACACTAATATTATGCTTTTAACTATAGGATTTATACTCATAGCTTTATGGCTCATTGGGTTTATTGTTTTCCCAGTATTGGGATGGTTTATCCATCTCCTTCTTATCGTGGCCATTGTTGTAGTTCTCGTGCGATTTATTCGCGGTAAATAGATTTCTTCAAGATCTATGAAATCGAAAGATTTACTTAGGAAGGGATTATTAGCCATTTCTCTTACGGCATATCTTATTGCCCTGGTTCTTATTTTTTATTTTATTCCAAAAAGCTTAGCTAGAGCTGACCTGGAACTAATTATAAAAAACGCTATTGTTTACGTAAAACAGGGGCAGGTTAACTATGGACTACCAGTACGTCTGAGAATGCCCAGTATTGATACTGATGCGATTGTTGAGCATTTGGGTATTACTCCCGACGGGATTATGGATACGCCAAAAAATATTGATAATGTAGCTTGGTTTAATCTTGGCCCTAGACCCGGAGAGATAGGTAGTGCCGTGATCGCCGGACATTATGGATGGAAAAACGGAAAGGCATCCATTTTTATTAATTTATATAAATTAAAGAAAGGTGATAAATTATATGTTGAAGACGATAAGGGAGTGGCCATTTCTTTTATAGTGCGAGAGACTAGGAAATATGACCAAAAAGCTGATGCTTCGGGTGTGTTTAGCTCTAGTGATGGACGCTCACGCCTTAATCTCATTACTTGTGAGGGAGACTGGGATAAAGTTTCTAAAAGCTATCCAGAGCGCTTGGTAGTATTTACCGAAAAAGAATAGCCCTTTTTTATTTCTGGCAAGGTGATATTTTATAAGTAGTACTTTGAGAGGCTGGAAATGAAATACGCAATTCGACTTATTCTGGCTATTTGTCTAATCTTTGCTATTTTTCAAATAGCGTCCGGGCAGGTACTAATTGATTCATATGGCCAGTATGTTAATGGAGATAAATCCGTAGAAAGAATAGTTACGTCTGGGAATAGAGGCTATGTTTTCGTTGAAGATAGTGCTTCTGGTCAGAAATATGAATGGTTTTTTCCCGAAGGTCCCAATGAGCAAAAAAACGGTTCTGTACCATGGGCGATAAATACATGGGTTGCATTTCAAATACGTGAGATTAGATTGGGCCAAGTTAATGCGTGCTTTCATTATTTTGTGATTGAGGGTGATAGAATAATTGAATTTAACTGTGGCAGAAAAAGCTCCGCGAAGCCTGACAGAAAAGACCAGAAGAGCGCGCGAATTAATGATCTGCCCGATCAAATTAAGAAAGAATTATCGGAATTTCGCTCTCGAGCTAAGTCAGTTTGGCCAAAAGTGTTATTTCCGGAGTAACCAATATATGAGCCATGGGGCTCATTTTTTAATCGTGAATATGATTTGCAAATAGTGTAGGTCTGTGGTATAATATAAGATATAGGTTTTGTTCGGAAAGCCCCTTGAAACAATCAGATTTGATCGTCGAAAGGCGATTAGGGAGAAGAAGATGAACGAAAGACTTCGTCCGTGGTTTTACGCGGCATGCTCAATTGTCTGGATTGTCGTAGGATTCGCTCCGTCGGCGTACCAGATGAATGCCGAGCAGGGAAGGCTCGATGATGCCTTCTACGCCACGATCAAGGCTCTATCACCAGAGGAGCTCGTGGCGGAAGGTGTTGTGGTTAGTACAAATATGCTCGATGCCAAAACGTGGCAAGAGTACGGTCTGGCTCTGCGAGGGATTGAAGAGTATAAGATCAGGGTCAATAAGATCTCGCGAGAAACCAATCGTTGGAAAGCTGACAGTAAGACCCTGGATCCGCTATTTATAGCAGAGGTGAGGCTATCTTCGATTCAAGCGGTCGTCCAGATGAAGAGGAGTGAGCTCGTAGAGAGCATTGGGACCGAGACTATTCCTGAGGATGGCTTTAAGATCGTTGATACTCGCAAGATAGCTCCGTGGGCGATTCTCTGGCCGGCAGTCTGGACGTCGTGGATCTTTGCGTCTCTGGTCCTACTAGTCAGGCTGGAGGCGTGTGGATTTAAGATCTGGCTTGAGATGCTGACGTTCTGGCGGTTTATTCTTTTCGCTCTTGCGGTGATGGTATGGCCCATCGGGCTGTTCAAATACCCGACAGGCGATCCGAGCCGGCAGGTCATTCGGGGGTTGCGGTTCGCTGCCTTTGCGTTGACAGCGGGGTTGAGTATGGCGCCAGCAATGGCCTTCGCGCAGGCGAAGAAAGACGACGGTGGTGGCAAGAGGAGGTCTTCGCCATACACCCTAAGCTTTGATGTGAGGAACACGGAGGTCGTGGGTCCGGAGCCCAATCCTGAGGTGTTGTTCAAAGGTACGCTGACCAGTCCAACTGGCTGGGTTGCTCAGACTACGGATGTTCATCGTCATAACGGTTTCTGGGCAACGACCAATCTGTTTGGTCATATCTTTTTTCGCAATCAAAGTGGCGTTCGCGTAGATGGTCTTGTCGGATTCTCGAAGAACTCGACCGGAGCTACGGTGATACTGGCCGGCGCGAGCGGAAGCGTCAATCGCAAGCGGTGGATGACGGCATTTCCATTTGCCGGTTACGAGCGTCGGCTCGACAAGCCGGTGAAGGACGTGTATCTCGTCAACCAGACACTTGTGAAGATGGGTGCCTGGCGGGCGGGTATCGAGACTTACTACAAGAAGATTTTCGGCGCTCCGACCCAGTACTATGCTGGCGGAGTGATTGGCAGGACGATTGGGAAAAAAGCGTACGCGGAATGCTCTGTCAATCGAGATCAACTTGATGTGTGGCGCATTCGCGGGCGCATGACTTATGCTCTTTCTTGGTAGGAAATCCCTGCCAGCAACGGCTCCGGTGTCAGAGGACACCGGAGCCGTTTATCGTATGCAGGGCTCTTTTTTTGTTGTATATTTCAATTAATGCGGTATAAATTAAGTATCGTTTGAGAAGATGTTTCGCCCAGCCATATTGAAGAGTACGACACATCTCGCCGAAGCCTAAGACTTTTAATCATACGGCTGTATTCTCTACTGAGAATCAGCCTCTATCTCGCGCCGTCGCGCTACGATAGTCTCTTAAAAGTATTATTCTTCGGCTTAATAACTATTACAAAACGATTGGGCAGAGTCGATCATTATGGAAGATAATATTTCTAAAATTAAGGAACGTTTGGATGTAGTGGAGGTGCTTTCTGGTTACATTAAAGTCCAGAAGGCGGGGATGAACTACAAAGCCCGTTGTCCATTTCATAACGAGAAAACGCCGTCATTTTATATCTCACCCGAGCGTCAAATATGGCACTGCTTTGGCTGTCAAAAAGGCGGAGACATATTTGGTTTCGTAAAAGAAATCGAAGGTGTTGAGTTTCCAGATGCATTAAGAATTCTTGCTCAAAAAGCAGGTATTCAGTTACAGCACCATGAATTGGTCTCAAATAAGGATGAGAAATCAGTACTCTTTGAAATATCAGAATTGGCTACTAAGTTTTTTGAAAAACAGTTACGGGCATCGCGCACAGGCATGCAAGCTCTGAAGTATTTAAAAGAAAGAGGACTCGAAGAAAATATTATTGACGAGTTCAGGCTTGGTTTTGCGGCCAACGATTGGGAGGCCTTGTCACGATTTCTAAAAGATCGCGGCTACAATGAGGGTGATATTGTTGGTGCGGGTTTAGCGATTAAGCGAGAAGGCAAGCCAGGAGTTTATGATCGTTTCAGGTCGCGTATCATATTTCCAATTATGGATTTAAATGGGCGAGTTGTGGGATTTACCGGTAGGGTCTTTGAAGCCGAGAAGCCACTAGTTACAAAAGGTGAGCAACCAGCCAAATATATAAACACCCCCCAGACTTTAATATATGACAAAAGTATGGTATTGTATGGCTTGAGTAAGGCCAAACAGGCAATACGCCAAAATGACAAGTGTTTATTGGTCGAGGGTAATATGGATGCCCTCATGTCATATCAGGCGGGAGTTGCTAATGTTGTAGCCTCATCCGGCACAGCGCTGACACCAAATCATTTAAAAATCCTACAGCGCTATACAAATAATTTGGATTTATCATTTGATACTGATCAGGCCGGAACGATTGCAACAAGAAGGGGTATTGGCCTAGCCTTGGCCCAGAATTTTAACGTCAAGGTGGTAACCATCGATGATCCTTCATGTAAGGATCCAGCAGATTATGTGCAGAAATATGGCCCCAAATGGGGGAGTTTGGTTTCTGCGTCAAAGCCTGTTATACAGTCGTATTTTGATAATATAAAATCTAAGATTGATCCTGCGTCAGTCGAAGGTAAAAAGTTAGTAATTAGTACATTGGCACCTTTCATCCAGCGCTTAGTCAGTAAAGTCGAAAAGACGCACTGGCTAACACAATTATCCGCCTATCTTAGAACTAAAGAAGATGCCCTTGAGGCCGATATTAATTCGGCGAAAGATGATCTTGGCGTTTATGATACAGGATTAAATAGGGGGCCAGTAGTAGCTGTGCCTATTACTCCAAACGTTGATGACAAGCTTGGTGTTGATATTTTGGGCGAAGCATTGCTTTCAATCATAATCAAGAATCCCACCCTCTTTACGGAAAAGATTAAGGAAATTAATCTTGGTCCATTGGATCTCTGGATTACCACAGTTATATCTAGGCTAGCAGAAGAAGATTTAGTTAATTTCAGTTTTGATAATTTCGTTAAGAAATTTGATGGTGATGGGGCTATGAAACTTGAGTTCGCATATCTTCGATCACAAGAATTATGGAGAGAATTCTCAGACAAAGATCTTTTGACTGAATTTATCAATATTATTAGAAGAATTAAGCATAGGACCGTTATCTCAAAATTAGCAAGTCTTGAGTATGAGATTAAAGAAGCTGAGAACGAGAAGAATAGGGATAAAGTTTTAGAATTAATTAATCGTTTCACTAATTTAACAAAAGAATTGACGGAAATAAATAACGTATAAAATGCCAAAAACAAAAAAGAAAGCACCTAAGAAATCAATTCGTAAAGTTAAAAAGAAAAATAAACTTGCGCGACCAAAAAAGAAGAAACTAAGTCGCAAACCAAGCAAGGCCATGCAGGCCAAGACTGCTTTGAATCAGACGGCCATCTTAAATTTAATTGAAAAGGGTAGGCATCGAGGTTTTGTCACGCAGTCCGAGGTATTAAGTGCCTTTCCCAGTATTGAAAAGAATATTCATGGTCTTGAAGAGCTTTACGATAAACTAGATAGTGCGAATATAAATATTATTGAATCTGGTAAAGTCTTCCAGGAAGAGACTGTTAAAGAATACGATGCCAAGAAAAAGATTGAAGTAGAATTTGGAGATTCAGCGGCTTCGGATTCGGTGCAGATGTATTTAAAGGAGATTGGCCAGTATCCTCTATTGACTGGAGATGAGGAGGTAGATCTAGCTAAAAGAATTGAGAAAGACGATGAGTCGGCCAGGCAACGTTTAGCATTATCCAACTTAAGATTAGTTGTTTCTATAGCCAAAAAATACGTTGGCCGATCGGCTAATTTAACTCTATTAGATCTCATCCAGGAGGGCAATATAGGCCTATTTAAGGCCGTAGAGAAGTTTGATTATACAAAGGGGTATAAGTTCTCGACTTATGCTACTTGGTGGATTAGGCAAGCCATTACGCGTGCCTTAGCTGATCAGGGCAGAACCATTCGTATTCCGGTGCATATGGTTGAGACGATAAATAAATATCAACAAGTAGTGCGTCGATTAGTGCAGGATCTTGGTCGTGAACCAATGCCAGAAGAAGTAGCGTCAGAGATGGGTGTCGAGGTTGATAAAATCAGACACATTATGAAAATCTCTCAAGAAACCATCTCGCTTGAAGCACCAGTGGGCGATGACGATGATCAGGATTCAAGCTTAGAAAGTTTTATTCCCGACGAAGATACGATCTCGCCATCAATGTCAGCCGCGCGTAAGATTTTAAAATCTTATATCAATGAGATAATTGCCGACTTGACTCCAAGAGAACAAAAAATACTTGATATGCGATTCGGTCTAACTGATGGCGTAACCCATACTCTTGAAGAAGTGGGTAAGGTCTTTGCTGTTACTCGTGAGCGTATTAGACAAATTGAGGCAAAGGCCCTAGAAAAAATTCGTCAGCATCATAAGTTGGGAAAGCTGAAAGGCTACGAATAAGTGTTCCAGAAACCATCTCCTCCAGACCGATAGTTATTTATCCCAGCTGATAAATACTATCTGCATGCTCGGTGTTTTGTTAAGACCCAGCCACTTTGTGGCTGGGTCTTAAACCTTCTTTATCGTGCCTACCGGCAGTAATGACTTGCCAAAACACCTGCGCAAGCTCTGAAGAGATGGTTTCTTGCGCTTGCCATCATTTATCCTATATATGTTGAAACGTATTTTATTTTGCCATAGTTGGCGATGGGCTAGGCATGGCTGGTCTGATTTGGATTGTTTGTGCTGTTATACTACCATCGGTATTAGTCTTGCCAGTAATGGTAACTGTTTTTCCAATTACTAAATCAGCAACAGTGCCATTGGTAAATTTACCTATTTCCACAGTACTAGGGAATAAGATTATCTTCGATCCGCCATCTTTTAGTTTGACGGTTATACTGGCCGTGTCCATGGAAAGAATATCTCCATTAATGAAGCTCATACCGTTTATTCCGCCACGAGCGCTACCCGCCATATTATTACCAAATTGACCCCTCTGTTGGCCTTGCCCAATATTGGCCAGTAAGCTTCTAGATTGACTATATTTCATACCGCTAAAAAATCCTAATCCCAAGCCTACGATTGCTATTATCGCAAACACAATATATTTGTTTCTCATGTTATTTTGTTATTTTTTTTATTATTCATAACGTAATGCTTCAATTGAATTTAATTTTGACGCTCTTTTAGCTGGATAATAGCCGAATACGATACCAATACCAGCCGAGACTCCGAATGCTAATAGAATGGAATTGACAGAGACTGATGTGGCAATGCCAGCAAAATACGATACGGCATAACTAACTAACCAGCCAACTATTATACCTATTACACCTCCGGTGAATGTTAGTACAATTGCTTCAGAAATGAATTGAAGATTAATATCTTTGCTTTTTGCTCCTATGGCTTTACGCAAGCCAATTTCGCGAGTGCGTTCAGTGACGGTTGTGAGCATCATATTCATAATACCAATACCACCAACAATCAATGAAATACTAGCTACAGCACCAAGCAATAAAGACAGAGTATCTGTTACGGAAGATGCGGTGGCAATAATGTCTGATTGATTCAATATACTAAAATCGGCCAGTGCCAGATCTGTAATTCTATGTCGATCAAGCAGTAAAGATGTAATATCAACCTGAACTTGAGTCATGGAATCTTGATCGCTAGCTTGAACGCTTATAGTACTAACATAGGTGCTACCCGCTAGAAAACGTTGCGCAGATGATATAGGAATAAAAACCATATCGTCAGGATTGCTAAAACCAGAACCACCTTTTGATTTGGTTATCCCGATAATCTTGAAATCAATTTTCTTGATTCTAATAGTTTGACCTATCGGATTGGCATCAATTCCAAAAAGATCATCCCGGACCGTTGGTCCAATTACGACTACCTTTGAAAGCGAAGAGTTGTTTTGATCGGAGATAAATGCGCCGTCATCAATCGTAATATTTCTAACGGAGGGATAAGCACTTGTTACGCCGACAACCTGAGTATTAGTATTGGTGCCCTTGGCTGTTATTTGATAACGGCCAGACAATTCTGGTGCTACGGCTGTAACGGAATTAACATTAGTTTGTATGGCATTACTATCGTCGATGGTTAGTGTTTGAGCGCTACCGCGACCAGCACTAATTTGAACTCCGGGTCCGCGCTGAGCTCCTGGCATAATGATTACTAAATTTGATCCGAGAGATTGAATGTTGGATTCTATGGTACCCTTTGCGCCTTGTCCAATGGCAACCATAGCTATAACTGATCCGATACCAATAACAATTCCAAGCATAGTCAAGCCAGTCCTAACTTTATTGGCCAATAGGGCGGAATATGTTTCCTCAAGTAGATCTACAGTTGTCATATTAGCTTATGTGATTAATTTTTCTTTTTGTCCTGTTTTGTTCGTCCTCAACAATTTCGCCATCACGAATGGTGATGATCCTGTCGGCATGTTCGGCGACATAACGTTCATGGGTGATTAATATGATAGTGCGTTTTTGTTTTTCGTTTAACTCTTGGAATGTATGCAGAACGATTTCTCCTGTTTTTGTATCCAAATTTCCGGTTGGTTCGTCTGCCAGGATTAAGCTAGGATTGTTAACTAAGGCTCTGGCAATTGCTACTCTTTGCATTTGTCCACCAGAAAGTTGATTTGATTGATGGTAAAAGTGGCTTTCGTCCATGCCAACATTTCTTAAAGAGGTACGAGCAATAGTTTCGCGTTGATTTTTCGGGATATCCGAATATATTAATGGCAAGGAAACATTTCTTAATACGGTGGCTCGGGGCAGTAAATTGAATGACTGAAATACAAATCCCAACTTTTCTTTTCTTATGTCAGCTAACTGATCATCAGACATACTAGAAACATCGTGGCCATCAAGTAGAAAGTGACCGCTAGTGGGCGTATCTAGGCAACCAAGAATATGCATTAAGGTCGATTTACCAGAGCCAGATGGTCCCATGATGGCCACAAATTCGCCATCTTTAATGATAAATGATACGCCTCCAAGAGCTGTAGTCTCGGCTACACCATTACGATAAACTTTAGTTATGTTTTTACACTCAATCATTATTAACGAGCACCTTCTATGGTGCGTATATTCATACTTCCCGTATTTCTTGTGCCAGTTCCAGGTATAAGATTATTCGTTGTAGTGGTTGTTGTTTTGGTTGAGGCACTAGTTATGGTTTTTGTGATGATAATATCACCTACGGCCAAACCATTAGTAATTTCAGAAAGTGTATCGGTGGTCATGCCCACTTGAACAACTTGTTGTCTGGGCGCCATGGATAGAACCGTACCTGATGAATTTGTTATGTTTTCTATGATCTGCTTGGCTTCATTTATGTCAGCCGGTATTTCCACATAGCTATCATCGCCGTTGGTTTTGATTGCCGAAGATGGAATTCCGATAACATCCTGTCGAACATTGGTAATAATGGCTGCCGATACACTCATGCCGGGTTTAATGCGATCGTCTTGCGTGTCAAATCCAATCTTTATAGCGTAAGTAACAACACCTTGACTAACAGTACCTAGGGCATCAATGTCTAATACTTCTCCTGTTATCGTGAGGTTGTTAATAGCATCAAAGCTTAGGGTAACTTTTTGGTCCAATTTGATATTAGCGATATCAATTTCATTAAGAGAAATCTCGGCAATTCTCTGCTTGGCAATATATGTAATTACCGAAGTACCAGAGGATACGCTGTCGCCTTTCTTAATGTTCAGCTTGGCAATTATGCCATCGAAGGGTGCTCGTATTAAATAATTGGCTAAATTATCCTTGGCATCTTGAAGGGCGGCTTCTTTTTGCTTAACCGCATTCTCTTGGCTAGATAAGTCTAGCGGATTTGATAATTGGGCATTACTCAAACTCATATTCGCATTTTTCAATGTTTGTGCGTCTGTTTCTAGGGAGTTCTTGATGATTGTTAGGTTGCCAATATGAGAATTTAGTTTGCCAATGTAGCTAGAAATATTATTTTGATATGTAGTAATTTGTGTCGGTATTGTCTGGTCAGGGGAATATACCTTAAGATCGGCAACTAAGGTGTCAAGCATATTCTGCTCACTCTTTGCTACTTGTGATAACGCTTTAACCGTTTCAAGGGTCTGGTTAAGTAATGTGTTGATTGTATCGGCACTGGCATCTCTATCCGTATTTCTATAATTGGTAAAGGAAATGTCATACGAAGCTTTAGCGGTATCATAATCTGTTTTTGAGCGTAACTGCAATGGTCTAAGATTATCGCGACCATAGCTACTACTTATATTCATGTATGCATCCACGTTTGATGTCCAGTTATCGCTGACTTTCTTGTCATAGAGAATTCCTCGAATGCCATCTGTAATTGAGGGCAGATCTAGAAAGGCTGCCGAAATTTTATTGTAACCATCTTCGTAGCCTTGTTTTATATCATTCGTAGCATTGACTATTGCATCTTGTAGTTTTGGAATATCCGTCTGTTGATTAAGTCGAAGTTTTTGTAGGGTTATCTGAGAATTTTCTAAATTAATTTGAGCATCTCGAACGGCCTTCTGTGCGTCAGATGAATTTAGTTGTGCAATAAAATTGCCTGACTTCATAGTTTGACCATTTGTAACACCAACGTAGAGAACATCACCAGAAACTTTAGGTTTGATGTCTACTTGATTAGAAACTGAAACCTGACCAGTACCTGATATTGAGCTAATGATTGTATTTTTTGCCACAGTTGACAGGACATATTTTGTTTCGACGGTTGTTCCGTGAAGTTTCTGATAGGAGTAATAGCTGATTAATAAAAACGCGCATAAGATAAATGCAGAAGTTTTCTTTCTGTTGACGATGAAATGACGGATAGTATTTATTAATTTAGGCATATTATTTTAGTAAACGAATTAATCTAGCAATAATTTGACCTTGGTCGTCTGGTTCTCCTATTATAACTATACTATCACCGAGTTTTAGGTCCGTTTTTAATATCTTGTCCCGTATATTTATAAATTGTGTTTTGTCGTCAGTGATAACAATTCTTTCTGTGTTATTCGGTCCGCTTATTATAATAGCTGGATCATCAATTCTAATAATAGTTCCGAAATTTCCAAAAGCACCCATAAATTGAGGAGTTCCTATGGGCATGCCCATTATAGCTCTACGCGGTCCGCCAAAGTTTTTATCATAATGCTCACTCCAGTCATAAGAGACTCGAGCTTTTCTGAAGCCAACTATCATCCCAATTTGAAATGAACTGACCAATAAAGTCAGACAAAATATGCCGATAATAATACCAATAAATAGCCTCGATTTGATAAATTGTTTAGCGTTCATATTATTTATTAAATTTTAATAATTTATTTATTTTATTCTTGGTTTCTAATAATTTATCATGATATACCACGATCACTCTAATTATCAAAAGAAGAATACCTAGAAAGACAAGGGATAGAATTAATGATAATCCTGGCACCGATTCTAATATAGAAAAGCTTACATCGCGAGCATACATAGAGAATAATGTTGGCTCATGAAGGACGAGGGCGATAAAAAGAAATAGCCCAGACTCAGTTATCTCCTTAATTACCAAGAAGATAAGAGAAATTAAGATCATTCCTGTAATTATTGAGAGAAGCTCTGAATTGACGATTATCTCTCGTATTGACTTAAGGCCTTGCTCGAGCTTAATCCGTGTTATTATTGACCCCAAAAGACCCCTTGGGGGCTTATACGATGAGGCTTGCTTATTATCTATATCCATAGTCTATAACTAATACGTTACAGCTATGATATTTGGTGCATAGACTAAATCTCTGACAAAATATTCCTCACTAATATTAATCCGCGTCGATAGCGACTTTTAACGGTATTCAGGGGCTCTTTTAGCTGTTGAGATATTTCACGAAAATTTAGACCTCTGAATGAGTGTAATTTAATAATTTTCGTATAGAGGCTAGGAACTTTGGCAAGTGCAAATAATAGCTCTCTTTGATATGCCAGATCTCGAACGTTTTTATGGGCATTAACGTCCTCTAGGTGCTCAATGTAGCCAGGATTATTTTCGAGAATAGTCGAGAATGGTATCGTCTTCTGATGGCTTCTCTGCCAATCAATCATTGAATTAGTCGCAATCATAAAGAGCCATGACTTGAAATGGCCTTCCGGGCGAAATGATTTTAGGCTCTGCCATGTCTTAACAAAGGTTTCCTGGGTAATGTCGTGAGCTGTATCTTTGTCGCCCACTCGCCTAAGGATAAAGCCATAAATATAACCAAAATACCTAGCAATCAAGGCCTCGAGTGCTTTTTCATCGTCATTTTTGAGATAAATACTTATTAGATTTTCATCAGAAATTTCATGCATCTTAAGATTTATGATAACACAATTTATTACAAATAAAACCTGGTCTAATTATGCAACTAGTATGTCTTCCGTTTACTTATTCTGGATTCGGATATATATTGTAGATAGTACTTTCACAGAGGCCATCATGAAAAGATTCCATGGCGGAGATAAGGCTCCACGAGGATACTATTTTTATTCTAAAAAACTAGATTTTGTAAATATAGTAGAAGATTATGGGATACTACCTGGCAGTCCGGATAGTACCTATTGGCCAGTAAAAACAATCAGAATGCTGATTATCATAGCTGTTATATCCGCGTGCTATATTATGTTTTTACCTTTTGCCGGCATCGCTATGGTTATGGGTGCTATTGTTTTTGCTGTGGTAGTTTTCTTTATACAGAAGGTTCTATGTCGAACAATGATGATGCTTTGTAGGGCAGAAAGTTGGCTATGTGGTATCTTATGTCAGAAATGTGGGCTCGGGTGTAATGAAGATTTCAGGATGGTCTGGCTAGCGTTTATTCTGTCATTAATATTCTTGGCCGGTTGGATGACAGGGATTCTTAGTCGGTAAACTCTGTTATAATTTTAGTAGGCGCCATATCGGCGCTTTTTGATTATTAAAAAAACCGCGCTTTGCGCGGCTGATATCTGCTCTATCGGTAATGCCAATTCTCGCATCCAGCGCGATGGCCCAGATTATTCATCGAGGGCTCCAGTAGAGGATATTTATTTAATAACCAGTGAGAAATATATCCTCGACACCTAATGACAAAATCAAGCAGTTGATCATTCTCTAGATACAAGAATGATCCAATAATACCTCGGCAATTTGGTGCGCCACAGAGACATTCAATGCGAGCATCGCTCGCTTCAGTCATGGCGTAATCCCACGTGAGCTCTTCGCCGGCTTTGATATTTCTCATGGTCACAATTTTGAAATATCCGACGATACCACAATTAGGGTTGCATGAATGGGCTAGATATCTAGCGATACCATCAATTTTACCGTCTCGCCAGAGATTCGGGCCGCACTGTATGGCGTGTCTGCCATCAAAGCCCGTATCACTAGTAGGCAGTAGGGATGCCTTTTCGGCCGGGGCAAAATCACCATCAAATTCAGCGATTAAAGTGCCAGCGAGAATATCTTTAAGCGCAAATACACCAAGACCATACGTGTGGGTCTCTCGTCGTTCAACATCGGGTAGATTCATAGATTTCCTCTGAAAAGTACTAATAAGAAACTACCATGTTAAGATCATGACGTCAATGAGAATTTGATAACTTCACGGTGGGCGAGTACAATATATTCATGAAAACATTGTATGTAGCAACAGTTGTTTTGATAGTGCTGATCGTGGCGGGTATTTTTATTTCAGCCCAATATAGAGATTCAAATACGTCTATTAATTATTTACCAACGCTAACTCCAATAAGTACTCCAAAATCTTTGAAGACACCGATACTAACATCATGTGGTAATGGTGGTGCCTGTACGTTTGCCCAAATTGCTACGCACAATACGCGTAATGATTGTTGGGTTTATTTAAGTCCAATTGATAAGGTTTATGACGTGACTAATTACATAAAGGATCCGGGTAAACATCCAGGCGGGGATGTTATTATTTCGAAGTGTGGTACCAATATCTATGATTATTTCACTACTGATGCCAATGGGGGCCGTAAGCATAGCAATAAGGCATTTAGTATATTAGACTCTTTTTATATTGGTCCCCTCAAAAAATAGATCATAGATCATGACCGATAATATAGAAAATGATTTTCATATGTCACCTATTAAGATTAAGAAATTTCTCATTGCATTGCTTTTTATAGTTAACATCGCGATCATCTTTATTATCTGGTCAAATGGATCTCGCTATTATATAAGCAATCCTTTCATCGGAGGCGGTATTTATATTGCGCTCGGAAGAATTACAGGTTTACTGGGCGAATATTTTCTATTAATGCAGTTGGTATTAATTGGTCGGATGCGTTGGCTCGAACATGTATTTGGATTTGATAAATTAAATCAGATTCATCGCTGGACTGGATATAGTATATTGGTTTTACTCTTGTCGCATCCGATATTATTAGTTATCGGCAATTCTATTGCTAACGGCGTTTCCTATTTTGCACAATTTGCCGATTATCTGGCGAATAAAGAAGATGTATTAATTGCTTTTGTCGGATTAATGATCCTGACTTATGTCGTATTTCTTTCGATTGTTGTTGTTAAGAGAAAACTGCGTTATGAAACTTGGTATTTTGTTCATCTGCTGACTTATTTGGCAATTGGTTTAGCATTGAGCCATCAATTTGAGACAGGAGATTTGCGCGAAGGCGTTTATCTTTATTATTGGTATGCTTTGAATTTCGTAATTTTCGGAATGATTCTAGCTTATCGTTTTTTGCGTCCTCTCGTTTTATTTACAAGACACAGGTTCGTTATTTATAATGTTGTTCAAGAATCTCATAATGTCTGGTCGTTATATATTACGGGCAGGAAGATTGATGATTTTAAATTCAAATCTGGTCAGTATGTTAATATAAATATTTTATCTAAGGGAATGTGGTATTCTCATCCTTTTTCTTTTTCCGATAGCTATAATGGTAAATATCTAAGATTTACGATTAAGAATTCAGGCGACTTTACCTCTTTAATTTCTGGAGTAAGGCCGGGTATGCACGTAATAATAGATGGCCCCTTAGGCCTGTTTGTCGATTCAATAGCAGGGCGCAATAAATTTTTATTTATCGCTGGTGGTATAGGTATTACACCGCTGCTATCAATGTCAAAATCTTTGGCTAGTAAGGGCGAAGACGTTATTTTATTGTATGGAGTAAGAAGTATCCAGGATTTGGTATTTAAAAATGAGATTAATGATCTTTGTAGTAGATCCACAAACTTTAAGGCCTACTATATTTTAAGTACGCCTGCTACGGGCTTTGATGTTGGTTATATTGACGAAGAAAAGATTAAAAAATTTGTACCCGATTTTAATATGAGAGAAGTTTTCTTATGTGGGCCACTGATTATGATGGAGGCGGTAAATAAATCACTAAAAAATATCGGTTTTTCCGATAAGAATATTCACTACGAAAAATTCTCTTTTTAGAAATAAAAACCATCCAAGTGGATGGCTAATGGGTCAGAAAACGAGAGATGATATAAGCGGTGGGCAGGGCGACCAGAGCAACAAACAATGCGATCGCGAATGCTCTAGCAACGAGCTTGTGATGATATTTACAGCTTTCTTTGCAAGACTCGCACATAACGATAAGAAGAATACGAAAGGCGACGTTCTCAATCCAGTATAGATCAGTCTTATTTTTTGTCTGATGATACCTATTTTCGATAAAACAAGACAATCGCATTAGTAAGTATGTGATGGTAAAAATAGTAACAAGGACAACGATGAAAACACTAATCATGAAGGCTAGGCCCATGGGTCCTCTCAGTAAAAGTGCTGATTATATCGTAATACTATCTCTGATAGAATCAAGCCCATATAGAATTATAGGACAGGAACAATCAATAACGTCGCACCATGTGCGACGTTATTGACATTAAGACCAATATCTATTTTTTACCTTTCTTTTTTCTGTTCTCTAAGAATAGCCTCTTTATGGCTAATCGTTTTTTGGTTTTATGAGAATGTGATTTTTTGTGATTGCTTTGTTTACTTAGTCCCGAATTTCTTTTGGCCATATTTTCTTATTAATTATAGACTTAGACTAACACAATATAGCACCGGTGGGAATAGCTGTTATGTCTGTAATAATTGAGTACTAAGCGCGGCTTAAATATGTAGGTTGATTAACTTATAAATACTAAACTAATTTGAAATGACTATAAAAAGATTATCTAGTATTGTCGCCATTTTTATCATTGTCGTTGTTATAATTAGCGTAGCCGTATTGTATAAGCAAGAGGGAAGAAGTGTGTCTGTAAATTCTCCAAGTATTACGCCTTCTTTATCTGAGAAGCCGGCTCCCATAACACCAGCGCCTAGTCTTTCACCAAGTAAATCACCGGTAGCTACATCAAGTTTATCACTTGCCGTGCCATTTACTCCGCAAGCTCCAACGGGAAACTGGGATCTACTTCATAATGAAGCCTGCGAGGAGGCTAGTGCCATCATGGTTGGAGCTTATTTCTCCGGAGATACCAGGAAAGTTATTCCCGCCATAGAGGTAGAAGAGGAAATCAGCACCTTAACTCAATGGGAAGAATCGCATTTTGGATATCACTTAGATACCACTGCCCTAGAAACTGCAGAAATGATTCGTTCGGTATATGGTCTCAAGGTATCCATTGTAAATAATTTTACGGAAAAAGAAATCAAAGAAGCTCTTTCGGCGAATAAAGTTATTATTATTCCGGTAAATGGCCGTAAACTTGGAAATCCTAATTATAAACAACCAGGCCCAATTTATCACATGTTAGTTATTCGTGGCTATACGGCTACAAAGATTATTACCAATGATTCTGGTACAAGAAATGGGGAGAACTATTCTTATTTATTTTCGACTATTAACAACGCAACAGCTGATTGGGACCACGCCACTAATACAATTGACGAAAGTAAATCGGTTATGATCGTAGTCTCTAAATAGATATAAAATTATGAGAAATATCTTTTTGAATCATAAATATATTATTGCGCTGATAAGTTTCGGTATTGTCGTGACCATATTCTCAATTGCAAGTGGGTCATTACCAGAAACGTTTCTTCTGGCTGTACCCTTTACTGATCAGGCCCCAACAGGTAGGTGGGATAGAAATGAAGACTGCGAGGAAACAAGTATTGCGATGGCCCATGCTTATTTTGAGGGGAATAGAGAGGATAAGTTAACGATAGCACTTGCTCAAGAATATATAGGCAGACTAAGGAAATGGGAAGCGGCTAATATCGGCTATAATGCTGATACCGGTGCCTATGCTACATCTAGTATGGCCGAGGGGACATTCGGTATGACAGTTAGACAGATAAGAGATTACACCGAGGATGATTTGAAAAAAGAATTATCTAAGAATCACGTGGTCTTATTGCCAGTTAATGCGCGTTTATTGGGCAACCCAACCTATCAAGAGTCTGGCCCGTTCTATCATATGATTGTTGTACGGGGCTATGATACTTCCGGATTTATAATAAACGATCCGGGTACTACTCAAGGTAATGGAATGTTTTATTCATTCGAGACACTCAAAAAGGCATCTGCAGATTGGAATAATTCCGCAAAAATTATGGACTCAACTATAAAAATTGCCCTGATACTCTCAAGATGATTTTACAACAAATTGCTAATTTTTTGTTTGTCTAAATAATAAAAAGAGCTCCTAGGCGGAGCTGTTATTGTGAAAATTGTCCAGTCCCAAATAACCAATCTAGATCGCCTTGGCCGAGAGTGCCTGGTCTGGTTGCCATGCCGGCTTCACGAAGGACTTTTTCTCCAAAATCTGTCATGCGCCATTGTTCTAGATTATATGATCTAAGATGTATCCTAATGCATCCAGAATCTTTTAATTCCTGAAACACCGTTATTTCAACCGACTTATCCCAGGGCACAGTAGCCGTATTGTTTAATGGCCAAAAATTAATTGGTAAATTTCTTAAAAAAACGGAACCTTCTTCTCCCATCATCTGTTGTAGAACCAATAAGGCTTGCTGGCTGAGCTTCATTTGGACGCTCTCTTTTAAAAAACTTATGTAAAATTAATATAGTAATAGAGATATGTCAACTGAATAAGATATGTTGTTGTATTAAAAAGGCCGACATAGTCGGCTTAATTTTATGAAAAATTATTCTACTGGTAAAATCTCGTGTAATTTACCATCTTCGACTCCTAATCTTTTGAGGCCAGAAATAAGCGGTTTGCCGCGTTGAGTCGTTTCTCTAAGAAGGGCTGTTGAGATTTCATCGTCGCCTTGTATTCTTAGTGAGTCTTTCTCTAGAACCACAAAATCATCATCTTTTAATCTAGAACGTGGACCGCTTTCTTGTACTTTTAAGACTAATGGTGATTCTTCTACGACTTCAGCAATATATACCCGAAATGACCAAGTCATCCATATCACGAGTAGATCTCCAACTTTTTTTGAAGCCCTAGTCTGAGGTGTCTCACTTAGCATCATCTTACCTCAAAGAACAAACTGACAACAAGATATTATGCTTTTAAGTAGGGTTCCAGTGTCTTCGAAAATTGAATGAGATTTTAGATAATAATAAGTGCCATTCTCGAAATATATGCTAAGATATTAGTAGATCTTTTAGAAATCTGTGAGGCAACAATGAACATAGGCCCCCTCGTTCTCGTAGTCATCTATTGGATAATCTGCATATTGGCAGGCTTCATGATAGCTCAGTTAGCCTCTTTGGCTACTACTATATATCTTCATCGTGGTACGACTCATCGGGCAATAACTTTCCATCCTTTCTTGGAATTCTTATTTCAATTAGATTTATGGCTAACTACCGGTATAAATAGAAAAGAGTGGGAGGCGGTCCACTTATGTCACCATGCCCATGCTGACGTGGAAGGTGATCCGCACAGCCCTCTTATTCTTGGTTTCTGGAAAGTCCAGTTATTCAATGCTTTTTTCTATTGGCGTGCAACACGAGACCCAAAAGTCTTATGGTATGCACGGCATCGTCGGCCAGTTGGTTTTGAAAAGATTATCTCCAGAATTAAGGGTTCTGGGCTCATCGGGCTATCTATTGGTGTAGTTTTGCTCTGTTTAGCCCTTGGAATAAAAACAGGCCTGATTATCGCTTTCTTTCACACCTTGTTCTATGTATTTTTCTTGAATAATCTAGTCAATGGCTGGTGCCATTACCGAGGCTATAAGAATTATCCAAAAGTTGTTGCTTTTAACAATAGATTTATCGCTTGGATTACAATGGGGGAGGGCTTGCACAACAATCATCACCATTCTCCCACTAATCCCAAACTTTCTCACCGTCCGGATGAATTTGATCCGGGCTGGGCAATTTTAAAAAAACTTATTTCTCTCGGCCTTGCTCGTATAGAGAGGCCAGATAAAGTTTAAGCCGACTAATCGTCGGTTTTTTTTGTTATAACTTGTATTAAATAATAAGAGTGGTTGGATTAAGTCTAGAATGAATCATCTTTTCTCTTGGTATTAAAAAGGCCGACGCTAGTCGGCGGTATACTAATTAGTAATATAAATTAACTCCGAGTATTGTTAGACTTTTCTCTCCAACTAAGAATTATAAATAACAATCCAATGCAGATAAACAATAGGCCACTAGATGCGTGTCCAGACAATGTTAATATAGCACCCGCGACAAAAAACAACCATCCAATGATAGCCATCGCTCTTCTCCTAGAAAGAACATAAAATTAGAATACTATCTTTTTGGTGTATTTGTCAACTTTTATTATTAAAAATAAAAGTCCCGAGGGTGGGGTGGAACCCCTCCCTCGGGACACTGGTAGTCATCACGTGGATGACTGCCGAACGAAGCTGACGCGGTTAGTATAGAACGGACCGACGAGCTGGCCGTCCTTACGGCCGTAAATCTGCTCGCCTCCCCCACAACAGCCGTGGGTGAATTCCGTCACTCGGAATTCACCGGTGCCGATACGGCTCACGATGGAGCCAATTTCGATTCTGCTGTCGACTCTTGATCGCTGTGGCATGTGCGTCACTCCTCTTCTTGGAGGTAGGTCAGGTATTCCCTGGCTACCTCGATAATCCGTGAAACGTCTCCGACCTTGTTGGCGTAGCCGAATGAGATTCGGATGCTTCCATTGGGCGCTGCGTCGTATTGCGGCTGGTTGGGGTCGACCACGAAGCCGTAGATGCGTTCGTTGGCTCCGGGGTTGCAGAAGTCGCCCGCCCGAACGTGTACTCCACGCTCGGAAGCGAACTCTTCAAACTTTCGCACCCTGACGTACTCGTCGCCCTTTCGGACGGCGCAGGCCACGGTGTCCGCACCGCGCGGACTGTGGATGATGAACGAAGCGTTGCCGATCTTCAATTCTTGAAGACCGTCATAGACCTGCCTCGATAGTGTCATGACATATCGCTGCCGGTTGCCGAGGCCTTCAAGGAACGTCAGACCATTGATGATCGCTGGGATCATCTGGAAACTGATCGTACCATCTTCGAACTTGCTGGCACCGAGATCGTGAGTGAAGTAGTCCGAGACGACGGATACCATGCCAATGGAACCGCCAGCGAACCACTTCTTATCGAGCACCGTGTAGGCGCTCTTCTTGATGATCAGACAGCCCAACCCGGTGGGGAATCCGAACATCTTGTAGAACGATACCGGAACGAAATCCGGTTTCACCTGACCCAAGTCGAGGCGGCAGTTTGCGTTATACGCGGCGGCGTCCAACAGGACGTACCAGCCACGTTTTTGTGCCATCTCGACGAACTCGAGCGGATGAAGTGTTCCCGAATAGTTGCTCTTCGCCGGGTAGGCGAAGAGCTTGTTGCCTTCCTCCGTGCGAGGGAAGTCGAGCATACGCACCAACGCACCTTCGTCGATTGTGAGATCGGCGTTGATGGGTGCGTAGCGCACCACTCCTCCGTCACGACGTGCAGTTTCCCGCAAGCCGTTGACCGAGTTATGGTTGTCCGCGGTGAGCAGAAGCTCACCGCCCCGAAACACGAAGTGTTCGAGGATGCGGATTGCGCCCGTTGCATTGGGCGTGAAGACCACGTCGTACTCGTTCGCCGAAGCGTTGAAGTACGACAGGATCTTTTCGCGAGTTGCCGCCACCATGTCAGAGGCGGTCTGCGAAGCCCGATGCGACGAATGTGGATTGCCCAGCAAGTGCGACGTTAGAAACGTCGCGTACTTGTTGATTAGCGATACTGGAGGGAGCGCTGCTCCCGTCCAGTCCGCGTATACTTCGCCTTCCCTCAACTGAGGGAACTCCGATGCCCTGTCGATTTTCATGCTCAGTTCCCTCCAGAAGGAAGAAAACGCGTTAATCTTATTGTGAAGGTCCTCGCCTAATCACTATACCTATAATTATAGCATATAAGCACATAAACGTCAACTAATCCAAGCTCCGCCTCGCTTTCACTAAAAATACTGCCTAAATTGTAGTATTTTTTGATGTCCTATCTGTGGCATATATAAAAAAGACGACCGTCTGGGGTCGTCAATTTTCGGATAATACTCGCTACTTTTACGAAGTTTTCAGAATGCCAGTGAAATGATGGTGTCTAAAAACTAGATCGTTTCTTTTAGCCAGTTCTTGCCACCAAGGTAAGAGATCGATATCCATAAGAAGCGTGCAAGATGGGATAGCGTCAATGATCCGTTTCTCCCACTCGGGAATATTGCTGAGACCTAATCCTCCGCCGACAACTAACCCTTTGCCGCCCTCAAAAATATTGAAAGAGTACGAATCATTGTCTGTTCTCCAGACATAACCAAAGAGCTGGGGCATCGGATGCAATTTTCTTCCTGGATCAGCATCGATCATGAACTTAAAAGAAATAATGCCCGTTTCTTTTACGGCATCGGCTGTGATAACCAAGATATCTCTGGTTTCTGGCGACGTGTCATTCATAGAAACCTCCTGAGACAAAAATGAACCTAACATAAAATACCACTTACGCGGTATTTGTCAAATAGACGTTTATTTCCGTAAGACGTATTAAGAATCGTGAAATGAGGGGAGCTGTCGGGAAATTTGCCGGTATATGATATAATATGATTATGAAAAAACAAAAAATTATACTCTTTGCCGTCTTGGTATTTCTGGTACCGGCGGTGGTCTTTGGTGCGACATTTAAAGGCGGAAATAATCCAGGCGTCGGATCATCAGAAACAATAAATGATGATCTGTATATCGGTGGTAATAGTGTATCGGTTACCGGCGTAACAATGGGAGACCTTTTTGTAGCCGGACAATCCGTACTTGTAAGTGGTCAAATTCGCCAGGATCTCTTTGCCGGTGGGAATAACGTTACTATAATTGGCAACGTTGGCGATGATGTCAAAATTGGCGGTAATACCGTTCTCATTCAAGGCGGAGTTGGTGGTGATGCTATGGTGGGTGGCAATCAAATCATGATTTCAGGCGGACAAATAGGGGGCGATCTATTGGTTGGGGGTAGTGTAGTTTATGTAGAGGCGCCTGTGCAGGGAAAGGTTCGTATAGCGGGTGCAACAGTATATATTAACTCTACTGTGGTGGG
>Ga0209728_1000367_pt1 | contig 40117 bp, 72 predicted proteins | sample RifGroD1_FD_183997 | JGI IMG/M metagenome (GOLD analysis project Ga0209728, IMG submission 183997) | Groundwater microbial communities from Rifle, Colorado, USA - Groundwater D1 (SPAdes) (version 2) | ecosystem: Environmental > Aquatic > Deep subsurface > Groundwater | place: Rifle, Colorado... | reverse complement strand
CTCATGTGTTAAAAAATATCCCAAAACTATAGAATATTTATGCATACAGTGTATAAAAGATAGGAGGTGTCCCGATGCCAGGAGGAAGACCAACAAAACCACTAGCCCTAGTCACGGGGCACCGGACAAAAGCAGAAAAAGCAATCAGAGAAAAAGCAGAGTCTGCACTTTTAACCGGAACATCCATGAAGGAAAACCCTGAAGTTAAGTCAAACCCTATCGCCCATAAGGAATTCGTAAGAGTAAAAAGGCTGCTCAAGTCAATTGACAAAGACGACGACCTGAGTGGAAACATCATAAATACTCATTGCTTGCTTCATGCAGAGTGTAAAGAGTTTGAAGGCATGAAACTAGAATTACAATCTGACCTAGTGGAGTTAAAAGAAGCGCGCAAAAATAGGGAGATAGACATCCTCACATACTCAGAGAAGAAGGATAAGATCCAAGATAGGATTTTTGCTTGCGACAAAAAGATCATGGACAAACGAAAGATGATGCTGGACATTGGCAAGGAAAACATTCTAACAATCCAATCGGCCCTACGTTCTATCCAGAAGAAAGAAGGTCCAGCCAAGGAAGATCCTGACGCGTACCTATTCGGTGATGGCTAATGCACATAGTAACACAATACGCAACAGATGTTGTCTATGGCGATATCGTAGCTTGCAAGTGGGAAAAACTCTCATGCAAAAGACATCTAAAAGACTTAGAAAGACAGGGAACCGAAGGGTTTCCTTTTGTTTTTGATGAAAGCCGGGCCGACAGAATCTTCGCATGGTTCAGGGTTTGCCGCCACGTTCGCGGCCCATTCTCTGGACAGCCAATGGAGCTGGACAATTGGCAAAAATTCGACCTTGGGTCAGTATTCGGTTGGGTTCACAAGGACACTGGAAAGAGAAAATACAAGACAGCCTATATCAGAATAGGCAGAGGAAACGCCAAGTCAACCGAAATGTCAGGCGTGACAAACTATGGAATGTGCGCCGATGCTCTATACCCTCCTGGCAGACCTGACCTCGCAAAGTATGAAGCGAGCCCAGAGATTATCATCGGAGCAGTTGACAGAGAACAAGCCAACATTGTTTGGGGAGATGCTCGAGAGATGGGCCTTGCCTCTCCTGGAATCCTAAACAGATTGAAGATACAAAAGGCAGCCATAACCCACAAAACGCGCGGGGGAAAGATCAGAAAACTATCCAAGGACAGCAAGAACAAAGACGGCGGTTCCCCATGTATGATCGTAATTGATGAATATCACGCTCATCCTACAAGCCTGATCAAAGACGTGACAGCGTCCGGCAAAGGTAAGCGCTCACAGTGCCTAGAGTTCATCATCACGACAGCCGGGGAGGATGCAGAAAATAGTCCTTGCTTCAAAGAGGATAACATTTGTAAAAAGATTCTGGAAGGTGAGATACCTAACGAGTCTTACTTTGTGATGATCCGAGAGATTGACGACGAGGACGATCCCCACGACCAAACCTGCTGGCCTAAAGCAAACCCAATGTTCCAGAATAAAAACGACTACGCCGATGAACTTCTCGCTACGGTGAAGGATGAATACGACCTAGCGTTTGGCAGTGGCGACCCCTCGAAGATTCGGCAATGGATGATCAAGAGGGTTAATAGATTCCAAGCAGGAGCAGTAAACAAATACTTCTCTGGTTGTATGGACAAGTGGAAAGACCTTGCCATTCCGCGAAAAGAATTTCTCGATCTTGTCAGGGGTCGCGAGTGCTACAACGGCGAGGACTTGGCTAAGTGTATTGACTTAACAGCGTCCGGATTTGTCTTTAAGTTAGACGGATTAACCCCTGTCAAGACAGCGAGGGGAATAGTCTATCCCCTTTATGCGGTGTGCGCTCATGGTTTTATACCCAAGGATACAGTTACCAAGCACGAACATACAGACAGGGTGCCGTACCAATATTGGGCAGACAATGGGGGTTGGTGTACCATCACGCCCGGGGCCGTAACTGATGATAGAGAAATAAAAAGCTACATTCACGACATGGAGTTTGACCAAGGTTGGAAGATGAAAGAGCTTTGCTGTGACCCTTACGGGGCTAGACAGTTCATGAACGAAATGGGGCCTGATGGCGAAGGGTATCAGACAATTGAAATCAGACAAGGGTTTACAAGTCTTTCTGAGCCGACAAAGAAATTGAGAGATTTTACATTGAGTGGCGAAATAGTACATGACGGAAGTCCTTTGCTTGCGTGGTGCTTGAACAATGCCATCGAGTTGAAGGGTGAGGGAGAACTTATCAAGCTATCCAAGAAGCACAAGGACGATTCACAGAGGATAGACTTGGCGGCTGCAATCATTAACGCGTTGTTCAGGGCTTTACTGAGCGAGGAAAAACCTAAGTGCCCATACTCGGAAGAACGCGGGATACTGATGCTGTAAGGTGGTGAGAATTTGGATACAAAAAACCACGCAAAAGATTGTAATAACTGCAAGCATAACACTCTTGTAGTATCCGAAGAAGGCATGAAAAGAAAATTCGATCGCTGCAAAAAGTGCGGTGGAGAGCCTAGGGAATTTGTTCGAAATTTAGTTATTCCTAAATTAGATAAATCAAGAATAATCAGGTAATGCATAAGGTGGTGATACGCTCTTGAAAATACTAGAATACCTCAAAAAAAATAGAGACAAGCTGCCTGACATAAAGGATTCATTGATTATATTGGGTGGATTAATGACCGGAAAAGGATTGTACACAATTCACCCCTCTGCAATGTGGATCATATGTGGAATTTATATCACTTACCTGGGGTGGCCTAAAGGGGTGACAAAATAATTGGGTATCTTCAATAAGTTAATCGAGCCGACAAATCAACTCGTTCAATCTCTCCCTCAACTGTCCGACGACAGCGCATGGAACAACTACCTCAACGGCAAAGGGTACAATGTTTCAGCATCGACAGCGTTGAAGGTTGCCGTGGTTATCCGTTGCGTAGATGTTGTGGCAAAGACTATGGCGAGCCTCGGTTGTCATCTTCAAAAAGAAACATCCGAAGGAAAAACAAAAGCGACAAACCACGCGCTTTATAAAATGTTGAGAATGTTGCCAAATCCCAAAACGACTAGCTACGAGTTCTGGCACATGTACATCGTCAACCTCATGCTATCTTGGGGAGCATTCGCGAAGATCGAGCGCGACCAGAATGGATTTATTAAAGCCCTTTGGAACATTCCGACTTGCCGAGTGTTTCAAAATTGGAACTCTGTCACGGGCGAAAACTATATTGACGTAACGTACAGCAACGGAAAATATGAACGCCTGTATGAGGGACGGTACATGTATACGCCAGGATTCAGGTTCCAGGACGAAACTCTCCCGGAGGATGCCATTAAGATTGCAGGAGACGTCCTTGGTTTGACAATGGCGCTCAATGGTTATGCCAAAGACTTTTTTGAGAATGGCTCAAACATGGGCGGGTTCATCGAATACCCGGCAGCCATTAACTCTCCTGCCTTCCTAAAGTTTAAAGAGGACTGGCAGAAAACATACGGCGGCGTGATGAATCAGCACAAGTGGGCGATCCTAGAGGGCGGATTCAAGGTCAATAAAATGGACAGCAATCCAAAGGATGCCCAAGCTCTTGATTCTCGCAAGATGCAAATCGAGGAAGTGTGCAGAATTTTTGGAGTGCCTCCTCATAAGGTTTTTGACTTGGACAAGATGACCTTTAACAACGTGGAACAGGTAAATATCGAGTATGTTCAAGAGTGTTTGAATCCCATGGCCGAACGGTTGGAGCAGACAATCTATAAGGATCTATTGAACACCAAGGAGCAGAGGGTATTGTCTGCCAACTTTGATACTAACAAACTTCTCAAAGGTGATATTGCCGCACAAACTGCTTATTACCACAACGCTAGGCAAGATGGATGGATGAACGCCAATGAGATCAGGGATCTACAAGGGATGAATAGAATTCCTGCCGAGGATGGTGGAGACATTTACGCGATCAATGGCAATATGATCCCAATTACAGCTATACCACTCAATCTTCCAAAGGGAGCGCAAAAAGGAGGGGCACAAGCTTGAAAAATTACTGGGAAGTAAAAGCGAAAGTAAAAGGAAAAGTTGGAGAACTGATGTTGTATGGAGATATTTCAAGCGCTCAAATGTGGGGAGATGAAATTACTCCACTGCAAATTGATTCTGAGCTTAAAGCGCTAGGAGATATCAATACGTTAAATGTCCATATTTGTTCAGGTGGTGGAAGTGTTCCCGCAGGTCAAGCCATATACAGTTTAATAAAAAGGCATGGGGCGACTGAAAAGGTCGCATATATTGATGGTCTTGCTGCTTCGATCTCATCCTTGATACCGTGCGCTTGTCATAAAACGATCATGCCTTCGAATGCTATGACAATGTGGCATAAACCATGGGGCGGTATATCTGGAAACGCTGATGCAATGAGGCAAAGAGCTGATGTAATGGATAAATTTGAAGAAACCATAATTAATGCTTATGAAGAAAAAACGGGCATGAGCAGGGAAAAGATAGCAGAAATGATGGCTGTAGAAACATGGATGACCGCAAAAGAAGCCTTAGCATGTGGGTTTATTGATGAAATTGAAGAAGAGATGAAGGTTGCCGCTTCGATAAATGGTGATTTTTTAAATTACGGAGATGTGAAGATAGACACATCTAAATTCAAGAACTTTAACCCCGAGATGTACAGGGAGGCTTCGCCGCCTGAGCCTGTTGCTATAGTGCCCAAAGAAGAACCAAAAACACCAAACCTATCCGCACAAAACTCGGAATTCCACAAACTAAAATTAAAATTATTAGGAGGTATATAGCATGAACGGTGTTAAATTAACCGAACTCAAACAGGAACGCGCAACAGTAACAAACAGCATCCGAAACATTATGACCGAATTCGAAGCCGTGGAAATGACCGCCGAGAAGAAGGAAGAACTGGGCAGAAACGAATCCCGCTTCGATGAAATCAACAACCTGATTATCCGTGAAGAAAAACAACTAGCCCGCGAACGCGCCATTGGAGAACAGGCGAACGATACCGACGACACCAAGAATAAAGGCAAAACTGACGAAATCATGAACGCCTTTAAAGAAGTGATCATGAACGGAAGTCGAGAAGCCTATGAAGTATACAACGCTTTGCAGCAATCGAACCCCACGCAAGCTGGCTACTTGGTAGCACCTGAGCAATTTGTGAACACCTTAATTAAGACCATCGACAATTCCATGTTCATTCGCCAAAAGGCGAACGTCCTACCTCCACTGAAAGGCGCACAATCCCTCGGATACCCAACGCGGACAGCGCGCATGGGCGCGGCTGTATGGGGAACTGAGATTTCCGCACCAACCGCAGACACTTCCTTGGCATTCGGCAAACGCGAGTTCAAGACCAACCCGGCAACTGCTGAAATCCTAATCTCCAAGACTCTTATCCGTAATGCTCCAGGCGTAGAGGGTATTGTCACGGCTGAAATGGCCTATGCCTTTGCCGAACTCCTTGAAAATGCCTATATGACAGGTGATGGAGTACAAAAACCTCTCGGACTATTTGTTGCTTCTGCCGATGGAATCCCCGCAGCGCGTGACGTTTCGACCGGAAATACCGCGACTGAAATCAAGTTCGACGGGCTTTTGGAGGCAAAATACAGCATTAAAGATGGATATCAGAAGAATTGCGAATGGATCTTCAATCGTCTGGCCGTAAAACAACTGGCGAAACTGAAGAACGCAGAAGGGCAGTATATTTGGCAATCCTCTGTCGTGCTTGGAACCCCGGATATGTTGCTTGGCAAGCCTGTCAATTCGTCCGAATATGTCCCGGCAACCTTCACGTCTGGCCTTTATGTTGGAATGTACGGCGACTACAAGAACTACTGGATTTGCGACAGCTTGTCTATGGAAATGCAGATCTTGATGGAACTTTATGCCCGAACGAACCAAATTGACTACATTGCGCGGCTTGAAACTGATGGCGCGCCTGTTGTGTCCGAGGCTTTTGCCCGTATTAAACTTGGCTAATTGATAAAACAGGAAGTTGAGGAATTAACGATGGCATATTACAGAAAGAAACCTGTTGTAATTGAAGCAATCACTTTTCAGGAGCTAATCGAGTATGGAAAAAACAATGGAGCAAACATAGTGAATGGTGTTCCGTGGTCATTTAAGTATAATGGTCATGCAATTACGCATGAAAACGACGAGTGTTATCTTATACTCACGCTTGAGGGAACTATGAATTTCACCCCGGAAGATATGTTGATCACGGGAGTTAGTGGAAGAGATATACCCCTGTAAGATCGACATTTTTGAAAAGACATACGAATTGGTAGGGGATTAAATTGGGCTAATTAGCAAAACAGGGCGCTCAAAAACGTCCTGTTCCCCCTAAAAAAGAATTGGAGGAATGAAAAGTGATTGAATCCCTATTAAAATCCTGCTTATTTACAAAAACATCAGTCGCCGCCGCCGCAGCCGTGGACGATATTACTGGTGGAGCCATCATCGACCTCGGATCTACAACCGAAGGGCAATTTAACAGTGTTTGCTTTGTGGCAATCCTCGGTGAAGTGACTGCCGCGTCTGTTGTTACCTTGAAGGCTTTTTGTGGCAACGAGGCAGCCCTTGGGGATGGAGCGTATAAAGCCACAACTTCAACCGTAACGGCAACGCTGAACGACACCGACAACAACCTGCTCATTCTTGATGTAATTCAACCCGGCAAGCGGTACGTTCGCGGCGACTTGGTTATTGACACTCAAAATGCGGTTGTCGATAGCATTATTGCCATTCGGTACAACGCAAAGACGTTGCCGACCGTTCAAACTGCCGAAGTTGCAGACGGTGAAATCTCAGTAAACTAAAGGAGGAAACAACATGCCAACGATACCTGATGGATATAATGTTCAGCCAATCGGCCCGGTTCTTGGGTACGACGATGCAAATAATGAATTCGACTCCTCCCTTGTAACAGCTAATGACAACGGATCGGCCCTTGAGCGCCTTGAAGATATCAAGGAAAAAATGGGGCGCTGCGTAAGTCTTGGACAAGCGGCTGCTTCCTTGACTGGGACAGCCACTAAATTTACAATCACAGGGATCGTTAAGATTGAACGCCTTGGCGCTCTTGTCACAACGGTGTTGCCAGCCGGAGCCAATACCTTGAAATTTTCCTTTACTCCGACCGGCAAAACAGCAACAGACTTGTGTGCTGCAACTGATACGGCGAGCGCAGCTGCACAACAACTATTTCTGGTTGACGGAGTTAAGGCAACTGTACTGACTAAGTGTGCTGACGTTGGTGTTGGAGTCTTAGCGGCAAACGCTAACATGCCTCTGATTCTTGGCCCGGGCGTAATTCAGACCATCTATAGCGCCGGGCCGCCAGCGACCGGGGCGGTAACCTTGTTTGTCGAATATGAACCCCTTGTACCGGGTGCGGTAATAACGTAATAAATTGGCGGCCTTAATCGGGCCGCCTCTCCTTTGGAGGTAAATTATGTACAACCTCACATTGAAAACCCCACCCGCAACAGAACCCTTGACCTTAACACAAATAAAAGACTATCTAAAAATCTCAGACTACGAAGAATACGCAACTGAGGATACCTACCTAACAAGTCTTATCACGGTTGCCAGAGAATACTGCGAGGACTTCCAGAACCGAGCGTACATCACCCAAGTTTGGGAAATGGCAATGCCTTATTTTCCGGGAGAGATTGAGATTCCGAAGGGGAATTTACAGTCAATCGGTTCAATTACCTACAAAAACAGCGCTGGAGTAACGGCAACCTTGGCGGCTAATACCGACTATGTAACGAGCATACGCGGGATTGTGGGGCGCGTTGTCCCTGCCTATGGCAAGACATGGCCATCCTTTACGCAGTTTCCCTTAGACGCTGTGATTGTGACGTTTACTTGTGGTTATGGTGCCGCCTCGGATGTGCCAGAGAAGGTTGTCCAAGCTATGAAGTTACTTATTAGCCATTGGTTTCATAACCGGGTGCCTGTTGATCAAGCTTTGGGTAGTGCCAAGGAAGTAGAATTTACTCTGTCGGCTCTCTTGTGGCAAGATCGGATTGTAAATATTTAGGTCTAAAGCTTCTTATACGCTGTTACCGCTATTTTAGCGTTTAAGCTGACGAACCGAACGTATTCGCTGATACTCATACCATATGATTTAGCCTTATTGGCGATAGCCTCATGCTCTTCTGGGGTGCAGCGAATATTGATGGTATTGGATAATATCCTTTCTTTTTGAATTTTCATGCTGGCGTACTCTTTGCTTTCAAAGTCTTTATTCACGCAGATCTCTCCTTTTTGTATATGAATCTAAAGTATTTAAATACGGTTCAACATTAATAAGTAATTCGCGAACATACTTTGCGAAATTATCCGCATCGTGCTTACTTGGCCTGAAATCTTGAGCTTTTGCATAACCAGCAATATGAATAACAATCTTACCAGACAATGCAACAAATTTATCATAATCCATTTAGCTTTCCCTCCCTTTATAGTAAACGCCAAGCCCTCTACGTTTCTCCCAATTTTCGAATTGATATGGCATGTAAGGAGATAAATGACCAATGTTATTATCCCATTCAACCCAAACTTGAACTACTCTACCAAGTACACTGTGGTCATAGATGGAAACCTCTTTTATGACTCCTGAGTAAGGCTCCCTGCATCCGTCACATCCCATAACCTCATAACCTAAGACGCTTTTGTTATCGCTGATTTGCTTTTGTATTAAGTTTTGCATGGTTACTTCCCCCTCGACTTCTACTTAATACTATTGTACTGCAAATTGCATTACATGTAAAGGCCAAAAAGGGGATATTTTAACTTTATTTTAAAAGTAGGTGACGAAGCGCATGAATCCGGGAGAATTAACTCACAGAATCACCATCCAAAACAAAACCATCACGCAAGATGCCGAACTAAACACCATCGAAACATGGGCCGATTGGCGAACAGTATGGGCCAAACCCCTTGCAAAAACTAGCCGGGAATTTTACCGACTAGCCACCAGCAACGCGGAAATAACGGAAGTTTTTAAGATTCTGTACAACCCGAACATAACTGCGCACCAAAGGATCAGGTTCAGAGGTAGGTATTTGGAGATTATTGGCGACCCAATTAACGAAGGGGAAAAAGATAATGGACTTTTGCTGACTTGCAAGGGGGTTGTGTAATGCCCATTGACCTTTCTGGAATGAGTGAGTTGCTAAATCGTTTGCAAGCGGTAGGTGGAAACGTCAAACAGGCTGAAGAAAAGGCACTCAAAAAGGGCGCTGAAGTAATCCGGCAAGCAATTAGCGATAGCGCACCAACCGGAACAAAGAACCCTCAAACATGGCAGTACAAAGCGGGCAAGAAATACGCGGTTGAACACCTCAAAGACAACATAATTCTTAGCAAAATCTTAGGTTCAGGAGTTCGGAGATACATCAATGTCGGGCCTGAAGGACACTTCTTTTATGCTCGCTTTTTTGAGTTCGGCACAGTAAAGATGAGCGCGAAGCCATTTATGGAACCTGCATTTTTGGCCAAGAGACAGGAAACAAAGGATGCCATGAAGGAAGTTATAGCGGAGGCGATAAGGGATGTATAATGCCAAGCCTTTGGTTGCGTCCGCATTGAGTACCGATGCCGCGCTGATTGCAATTGTGCCGAAGGTACGAATGTTTGAGGGGATAGCAACGTTTCCCTCTGCTCCTGTTTATCCGTATTTGACGTACGAAGAGATATTCAACGGTGAAGCCCTTCGTGCGGATGACGAAGAAATTGAGTCGGAGGTTGTATTCCGTATTCACCTATGGGGAACGGCGAGTCTTTCGACTTTGGCTGGACATGTTAATCGAGTGATGCACGGTATTCAATTTGGCAGGAACTATTCGATGGATCAGGACGAACAACTTGATACAGGCCAAGTGGTCAAACATAAAATTATGTCATATAGCGGCACCTTTACGGCGTAATTTATGGTATAATATAGGTGGGAGAACAAGGAGTCATGACCTTGTTAAAACGGAATTCCTATCCGGCTCCCACTTTGAAAATAGGAAAGAATACGAGTGGAGGTATTAATTTTTATGTCCAAAAAGACGTGTACTAAATGTGGAGAATCGTTTCCTGCTACCTTGGAGTATTTCGGAAGACAATCAAAGGGTAAGAATGGACTGGACTCAAGGTGTAAGTTGTGCTCGGCAAAGCAACGTAAACAGTGGTACGCCGATAATCGAGAGTACAACAAGCAGTATTATGCAAGAAACAGAGAATCTTCCCTTGCGAGTAGTAAGCAATGGCGCAAAGACAACCCGCTTTTAAGCAAGCAATACGGAAAGCAATGGTATATTGATAACAAGGAACTTACTGCTCAAAGGGCTAAGAAATGGGGAGAAGATAACCCCGATTCAAGGTCTGTATCTAAAAGAAAGTGGATCAAAAATAACCACGATAAGGTTAATATACTTACACAAGGGCGCAGGGCGAGAAAACGAGAACTCCCCAGCACATTAACGACCGAACAATGGGAAACCATTAAACAATATTTTAACGACAAGTGTGCTTATTGCGGCGAAAGCAAACCATTGACCGTAGAGCATTTTGTGCCAGTTAGTAAACTTGGTGAACTGAGCACCAATAACATATTACCAGCTTGTTCCTCCTGTAACAGCAGCAAGGGAGCAAAAGATTTTAGGGTTTGGTACCCCGAATTCAAACATTACTCTAAATTACGCGAGCAAGAAATACTTAAATACCTAAACTACAAAAACGAAACTCAACAATTAACATTCGCTTTATAGCGGGTGTTTTTTTGTATCCAAAAAAAGAAAGAAGGTAATTTAATTGGCAAATTCACGCATTGGTGCAGAGGCTTTAACAATTTCAAAATTATTGACAGATCCATCCGGAGGAACGGCCACATATGATACGCCTTATGCCTTCACTAAAAAACTCATCAAATTGGGCGTAAAAAACAAGAGTTCTATGGAAATGCAATATGCTGACGACCAAACCGTTGACATCTACAGCGACGATGGAGACGTGGAAATCGAAATCGAGAACACAGATGTTACGGAAGACGAGCGCGCCTTACTCCTTGGTCAGACTATGGTTGCTGGGGTGAGAACTCCGTCAACTACCGATGTTAAACCCTACTTTTGCGTAATGTGGAAAAGCAAGAAGAGAAATGGAGCCTATAAGTATTATAAAGTCCTAAAAGTGCAGTTCAAGGAATCCGACGAGGACTTTGCCACTAAGGCTGAAAAAACAGCTCCCCAGACCGACAAAATTAGCGGAACAGGTATCCAGCGGATTTCGGACGGATTACGCAAGCGAATAGCCGATGCTGACTCCGCAACCTACATCGCTTCTACTGGTTCGGGATGGTTTACCACTGGCGACATCACGCCAGACACCACGCCGCCTACCGTCACTGTTGTTCCTGCTGATTCAGCAGTAGCCCAATTGGCTACCGTGAACGTTGTCTGGACATTCGACAAGGCAATCCAACCTGTTTATGCAACAGGTGCAAACTTTACGCTCACGAAAGCTGATGGAACGGCGGTTGCTGGTGCAGTAACAATCAGTACCGATAATACCGTTGTCACGTTTAATCCTACGGCATCCCTTGACGCTTCGGGCGTTTACATTGCGTTTGCAAGTGCGAATGTTAAGGATATGTCTGGCAACGCACTGGCAGCCAACAGCGTTACAAACTTTGCTGTATCGGCTTAATTGATGGCGGGGGAAACCCCGCCCTTAACTATACTTGAGGAGGATAAAAATGGATATTGACGATATGAGCTACATAGGGGAACCTATCAAACTCGACAAAATTAGACACATTAAATTTACAATCAAGGGTTTAAAACTTATTGCCAAAAAATCGGGAAGCGTGGTAAAGGCCTTTAACGATATGCAAAAAATGAATCAAGAGTTCGACATCGAGGGCATGGACCATTTGGTCTTGCTTCTGCACGCAGGATTAATCCACGAAGATCCTAAGCTGACCATAGATGATACGGAAGGATTCTTAACCATGGGCAATATGACTACCGTGTTTACGGCTATTATCAAAGCGTTTAACGGAAGTTCTCCGCAACCAAAGGAAGATGAGGTAAGTAATGACAACGCGGGGGAGTAATCCTCGACTTTAATCTCTTGGAGTATATGTGCCGCGTCAAGTGGGGGTTTTCTAAGCAGGAATATTTAGGCATGACATTGAAAGAATTTGTGGCCCTGAGGGACATTGAAAACCCCCCTGAACGGTTAGCTTGGGCGGATGACGTGCTTTAATTATCCTCCGTAGTGGTATATATTGTATCTAAGATGTATAATATATACTAAAAAGTGGAGGGATTTAAGTTGATTGTCATTTCAATACTCGCACTAATGGCATTATGCACGATTATTGCGATACCACTCGGCATAATAAAAGCAAGGGCCGACATAAAGGAAAAGAAAATAAACGAGGAAAGATATCAAGAAGAAGTAAAATACAGGCAGGAAATGTTGAAAATATCGAATAAGGGATAGTATTTAACAAAGCACCTCGCCATGAGGTGCTTTTCTTATTGCTTTAATGAGGCTGGTGAGAAAATGGCAGAAGAAGAGGTTGGATCGTTAGCGGTAAGCGTATCCCTGACCACGACTGAATTCAATAAGGGCATTGCGTCGATGAACAAGCAAATGCAAATTGCTGGTCAAGAATTTAAAAACGCCTCCGGTGGCCTGGATGCTGTCGGGGATGCATCTAAGATTTCGGCCTTAAAAATCGAAGAACTGACCAAGAAAATAGACCTGCAACAGGGGATTGTTGACCAACTTAGCCAAGCACACCAACGCGCCGCAGAAAAATTCGGCGAGGGATCAAAGCAAGCCCTTGATTATGGATTGAAGCTCAAACGGGCTGAAGGTGCCTTGCAAAGTATGCGGGGACAATTAACAACCACGAGCCAGCAATTGGAAATTCAATCAAGCCGATGGACGGCCCTTGGAAATGCTATGCAATCCGCATCAGAAAAGTTGAAATCTGTCGGGGAAGGGATGGCTAAGGTTGGACAGGGATTGTCTGTTGGTGTAACTGCACCAATCCTTGCGGCGGGAGGAGCAATGCTCAAGGGTGCCATTGACGCTGAGACTGCACAGGGAAAATTGCAAGCATCACTGGGAATTACAGCCGAAGAAGCAGATAAGCTTGGTCGTATAGCCCAAGAAGTCTGGAAGGATGCTTTTGGCGAAAGCATCGAGGAAGCCAGCGAGGCTGTTAGTACAGTCAGGAAAAATATGTCCGGGTTGGCTGACGAAGAGCTAAAATCAGTAGCCGAAGGCGCTATGACTATTGCTGATGTTTTCGGGGCAGAAGTAGTTGACAGCACAAAGGCAGCCGGGACGATGATGGAGAATTTCGGCATTAGTGGTCAGGATGCACTCGACATAATAACTGTCGGATTCCAAAATGGTGGAGATTACTCCGGAGAACTTCTCGATACATTGAACGAGTATAGTCCACAATTTGCAAGCATGGGGCTTACTGCTGATCAAGCTATGGGGATTCTTGTGGCGGGGGCGAATGCCGGATCGTTCAGTTTAGACAAAGTCGGCGATGCGATGAAGGAGTTTAACATTCGCGCACAAGACGGAAGCAAAGCTACGTCTGATGGATTTACAGCAATAGGACTGAATGCTGAACAAATGGGAGCCGCAATTGCAAAAGGTGGCGAAGATGGGCAGAAGGCCTTTACTGCCACAGTCGCAGCATTGGCCGCAATGAAAGATCCGATGGCCCAGAATACTGCCGGGACAGCCTTGTTCGGCACCCAGTGGGAGGATGTTCGGGCGAAAGTCATTGTGGCTATGGCTGACGGAGTTAAAGGCATAGGCGACTTTAAGGGTGCAACCGATACAGCCGCAAAAGCCATGTACGACAACAACCCAGGTGCGGCACTAACATCGTCTATGCGCCAATTACAAGCGGCAATTGGGCCAACATTATTACCATTGGCCAGCATTATTACTAACGACATAGTTCCTGCGTTCAAAGCGCTGGCCGATGGGTTTAATAATCTATCTCCTGTAGGGCAAAAGACCGCACTCGCTATTACTGGGATAGCGGCGGCAATTGGGCCGTTATTACTTGTAATTAGCACGGTAGTTAGCGCAATAGGCACAATTTCAGGGGCATTCGCTTCAGTATCGGCAGCAATAGCTGCGGCGGGGGGAGCAATGGCTGTGCTTACAGGGCCAATCGGAATAGCAATTGCACTCATCGCTACGTTTGCCGCCGGTGCCTACCTTATCTATAATAACTGGGAACCGATCAAAGAATTCTTAGGCAACCTCTGGACTAGTATAACCACTTCAGCAACCATTGCATGGGAAGGAATTAAGGAATTCTTTTCGAACTCTTGGGAAGCAATCGGGCAAGACATAACCTCCTCGTGGAATGGAATTAAGGAATTCTTCTCATCTCTTTGGCAGGAAATAACAACAACCACGAAAGAAGTTTGGAATAGCATAGAGATTTTCTTTATTGATATCTGGGATGCGATAAAGACAGGAGTTACGGCAATAGCCACCTTGCTCATTGATGGTATATTGGAACTGTGGGATTCTATGAAAGATGGCGTAACAAAGGTAATGAATGGCCTTAAACTTTTCCTCACAGGGATTTGGGAAGTCATGAAGAACGTAATTCTTGGAACAGTGCTTTTGTTGATTGACCTAGTGACTTTAGATTTCAATAACTTATCGACGGACTCGCGGAATATATTTAATAATTTAAAGAATGCTTTCGGTCAGATATGGGAAGGCATAAAGTTAATATTCACCGGAGCGGTTCAGGCTATATCTGGGTTCCTAAAGGCCGAATGGGAAGGTATAAAAACTGTAGCCGAAACTGTATGGAATGGCCTAAGAACATTCTTTGAAAATCTATGGACTGAAATAAAAACAGCAGCAACAAACGCATGGAATACATTAAAGACTTCAGTAATTGACTTAAACAAAAACACAGCGAATGGTGTAAAAGAACTTTGGGATGGTCTTCTTGCTTGGCTTAGAGAACTACCCAGTAAATTGAAAACCATAGGATCAGACATGTTTACCTCTATGAAAGAGGGGATAAACGCTACAATCAATACGGCAGTGGAGGCCATCAAGACCGGGGTAGGTTTGGCGATAACTTGGTTAAAGAACCTGCCTAGCGAAGCCATAACCTGGGGTTATGATTTTATTACAGGATTCAAGGACGGAATTATGGACGCGATGAACGACTTATTAGATGCTGTGGAAAGTATTGCGGATCAAATTAGGGGCTATCTCCATTTTAGCACCCCTGATCGCGGGCCTCTGGCTGATTATGAAACGTGGATGCCGGATTTTATGTCCGGACTAGCTCAAGGAATACAAAAAAACAAGTATCTTGTAACCGATGCTATTAGTGGGCTGAGTTCCGATATGAATGTTGGGGTTAGACTTAATTCTATATCTGGCGCAACGTCCTCTGGCTACGCACAAGCAGGTAGCTTCAGCCAACCTATCACAGTTGTTAACCAAGGAACAATAGTCGGAAGCAACGGAATGAAAGAATTTGCAAAAACTGTAAGCACCGAGATTGCTCGTACAACAGGATTAGCCGTAGGGGGAGGGTGGTAGAGTGACCACAAAAATCTACATAACCCCTCCTGGCGAAGCGGAGCAAGAACTCATCATCTATGATAAATGCACAGTCGCGATGTCCTCAACCGACCGGGCGGGATCAATATCAATAGGCTCAAACAGCAAGGACGACACGTTTTTTGACTTGTTTACAATCGGGTCTGACATTAGAATAGTCCAGGATGGCAATGTTTCTCGCGGCTGGATACTAAATCCCCCAAGGGGAATCGAAGGCAAGCGTAACAATGTCGAAATTCAAGGGCTGAGCTACACAGCAAGAACCCAAAAGATACTTGTTACTGAGGTTTATGCGGCTCAAAAAATATCCGACATCGTGATTGATCTGTTTACGAAATACGCACCCGAGTATAATCTCGACAGCATAGTTGTCTGCGATAAAACAATCAGCATCAAATTTGCAGACGTTTTTTTGTTTGACGCAATGGAGCAGTTGGTTACTCTGGCCGGATATGAATGGTTTATTGATGAGCCAGTGCCAGAACTGGTTGATACCTTGTCACAACCCCAAGGATGGGCGGAACTCGTTGAAGTTGTTGACCCGGCTCAATGGATGGAAGGATCAGGCTGGGCGGAAGTAATCGCTCATCAGTTTACAACTTGCCCGATTTTGTCCGAAACATTATACCCTTCAGACTTATTGTACCCATGTTAGGGGGCATAAAATGGGAATCTTAGCACTTCATTTTTATCCTACAGGATACCGAAAAAACCCGATTGTAATCAAAGAAAATATGTACCACAGGGGATCTGCCAAACTTATTTCCAATTCGCAAAATATCGTCAACAAGCTTTGGGTTAAAGGTGGAAAAGCACTGTCCGAATTGTATACGCAGGATATAACGGTTGGGACTATTCCTATACCGCTTTTTTATGCCCCTAGATCGCCTGTTACCGTTACGATAGGCGGGGTTGAAAAGAGTCTTGGCATACAAAACGTTGACGCTGCTGGAACAAAAGACTTCCTGCTGAACGTCAACGAAAAGTTATTAATCCCCGATCTTGTAACAACCGGAACCGGGATAATTTCCTACCTCTACGAATACCCGATTAAAATTCTTCTGGAAGAGCCAGTAAGTCAAGGGCAATATGGAATATTTGAGGACAAGCTCGAAGTCCAAACCGACGATAAAGAACTCGCTATTGAACTTGGACTGAAGCATCTTTTTAAGTATTCGCAACCTGTTATAAGCGGAAGTGTAAGTCCTTTTGAGGGGATTTTTAAGGCTGGGGAAACAGTTAAGGTTGAAATACCGAGACTGAAAATTGACAGCGAATTACTCATAAAAGACGTAACGCTAGACAGTACACCCAAGAAACCCATCGTTATAACCTTGGATCTCGAAACTCCTGAAAGGGATTTATCCAACATCTTAAAAGACTTAAAGCAGCGTCTTGATAAACTGGAAAAAGACAGCTACAAGGATGAAGAGGGGCCGATACTGAAGTATATCGCGAAGGAAGAGGTGTGTAGGTGGTCAGAGGTTACGGTTAGAACTGAGCCGATACAGTCTCAAGGGTGGTTGTCGTGGTCAGAGGCGGGGGAGAGATCAGAACCGATACAGGTTTCAGAACTTGGATATTGGGCCGAATCTATCAGTAAGATTGAACCCGAAAACGTCATTGAAGCTTTAGTGTGGGGAGAGGATTCAGAAAACGACATACATCCTCTGTTATTGCCCTCTGAAACTCTATATCCGAGCGAATTATTATACCCATAAGGAGGAAGATCCATGAAAGAAAACTCGAACTGGCTAGGTCAATGGGAACTAATCATAGAAGAAAACGGCGAGGTCAAGGAAGTTGTTGACCTGACTCATAACCTCATCACTGATGCAGGTCTAAACATGTTCCGTGACCTACTAAAAGGCACCATCACAGACGGTAAAATCAAGTACGTTGCCCTTGGCAATAGCGCGACTGCACCCGCAAACGACCAGACGACTTTAGTTGCCGAGCAATTTCGCAAGATTGTCACGTCTCAAAATGTAGACCCTGTCACAGCTGGTAAACTCTATACCGAGCTTTACGTTGCCGATGCCGAGGCCAACGCGTTTAAGTGTGAGGAGATCGGTTGGTTTGCAGGGGTTGGGGCAACGGCGACGGTCGATACAGGGATTATGATTGCTAGGATTTTGTACTCAAGGCAGAAGGCCAGCACAGAGTCGTGGACGATCAGGCGCACTGATACAATTTCGAGGGGGTAACGGCATGGCTGTAGGTGATTACGCTAAAACAGAATATGTAAACGGGGGAGCGCCAGGGATTTCGGCGGAAAGGTTGAATAACAACGAGAACAAAACAGCCGAACTAGACACCGCGTTTTCCGAACACGGGGCATGGGAAAATATACTTGCAGATAATGGAACAACTATTATTAATGGGACTTTAACATTGGATGTTGATTCTGCACAAGTAGATTTGACTATACCAGCAGGATATAGATATTTAATGTTAAAGATGCTTATTAGTGGTACGACTAGTGCTGTTTATGTGTTACTTCGTTTTAATGACGACTCAACTGCTAATCATTATACAACGGAACGTGCCTCGGCAGTAAACACTTTAGTTGGATGCTCATCGTATCAAAGTGATAGTTTTTTAATCAATGCTTCCAACGCAGTGGTATACACTGGGTATCCATTGGCCGGAACTATTCAAATTACCAATAAGTCGACTTATAACAAACCAATTCTTACAGATTATATGGTACTTGGTTCGCCAGGTACGGGAATAAGAGGGTTTGGGTCTGGATTTTGGGTGAATGCGACTGATGAAATTAATAAAATTTCATGCTTCCTTAGTGCGGGAAATATTGCATCTGGGTCTATGCTCACGTTATGGGGGGCAAAATAATGCTTATAACTGACGAACAAGGGGTTTGGGAAATAAGTGAAAATTTACAATTACTTATCGAACCAACGCCGGAATGGATAGCGCAAAATCAACCTTATATTGAATTTGTAATTCCTCCAAAAACAGAACTAGAAATATTGAAAGAGGAAAATGAATCCCTCAAAACCAAGGTAGTTCAAGCTGAACAAGTAGCGTCCGAAACAAATACAACGCTACAAGGGTTAATCGAATTATTAATTGATATGGAGGTAATTTAAAATGGCAGTAAATACACTTTTGGTAAGGTCTTACGCGTCGAATGTTTATCTCACAGGTACAAATTCTCTGGCTAATATTGCGGCCACTAGACCAGAATACGTTCAACCCGTTATGCAATATGCAGCAGATGTTTATTTTATTGATAATGTTGACTATGCGCTTGCTCAAGGCTGGATAACGCCTCAGGAACACGCTGACACATTAGCGTTGAAGGGGCCAGAAGATCCTCAGTATCGACCAACATTGTCGGTAGCACAAGAAGAGATTGTGTTGTAGTAGACTAATTATGTCCAGCAACTACCCCTAGAATCAGGGGTGGTTTTACATATTACAGGTAGCAACGAAAGGGGCGAAAGCCGGGGAGGGGTATTCCGTGGAAGAAGCTCTATTTAGTTTTTTTAAGACTCAAGGCCCGTGGGCGTTGTTGTTTGTAACTTTACTTCTTTGGGAGTTGAAGCAAAACAAAGAGCGAGAAAGGGCACTCGTCGAAGTAATTGACAAACTGTCCGATGAAATTGTCAGGGAATTGACTGTTATCAAGGAACGGTTAGGATTCCACAAGTGGGAGGAATAGGAGTGCCAAAGGTATACATTAGCCCAAGTACGCAAGAATCAAATCAAGGATTATCACCATTCACAACAGAAGAAGCGGAAATGAACAAAATAGCGGATATGCTTATCATGTTATTGGGAAACGACGAGTTATTCCGAGTGAAGCGAAATTCGACAGCCACGGATCCTTATCAATGCGCTGCTGATTCAAACGATTTTAAGGCTGATATCCATGTCGCGATACATAGTAATGCAGGAGGTGGAGAAGGTACGGAAGTTTTTGCCTATAGCTCCGGTACAAACTCCGAGAAGTTAGCAAAGGCTCTGTATGATAAGGTTGCTCCTCTTAGTCCTGGAAGTGACCGAGGAGTGAAGTTTAAGCCTGGTCTTATAGAGGTTGGGGACAGTGTTAATGCTACATCCTGCCTTATTGAGCTTGCTTTCCACGATAACGCCAAGGACGCGACGTGGTTGGTCAATGGGCGTGATGCCATTGCTATGGCTCTTTATCAGGGGATTTGTGATTATTTTGGCTATAAATATAGTTATGCATGCGGTGGATTGCTGGAAACAAAGCAGGACAAGGATGGATACTTGCTTGTGAGAGTTCTTGACTCTAAAGCGGCTGAAGTTCGGTCTCAGATTATCAAAATGGGGTACGCTTGTGCTCCAATGGTATTGCCGTAAATGTATACCTAGGTATACCAGTAAACTATTAGTATACTTTTAAGAAAGGATGATCATCGTGATTGAGAAATTACGAAAACCAACGCTTGCCATTGCCATACTTGGAGCCATAAAACTCGTAACAGATGCGTTCGGAATGCCGATATTGGATGGTAATGCAATAAATGATATCGCAAATGGGATAGCTGCAGTTGCAACAGCCATTGGGATAATGATTAATCGCGATGCGGTTAAATAAGGACAAAACTAAAGCCCTCGGCGTTTGCCGGGGGCTTTTTGTGTTTAGGAATGTTTATTTCCATTTATAATTGCTTGAGTTTGGACTCGCATCCTCTCGTTAGCCTTTTTCTCTCCGACAACCGAAAACGCATGGATCAGACCAGGGAAGTAGAGGAGCAAGGAAAGTAAAAGATTAATCAAAGCTTGCATAGGTTTACCGCACATAGCCACGGCAAGAGGCGGACATAATATTGCTAACAAATACATAATAACCCTCCATTTATTTAATAATGTGACAATTATACCACTTTACCATATTTTATGCTGATGAATTATTGAGTCAAATGGCTGGCGAACTTCAAATCTCCTAGCCTCGGCCTGGGCATCTTGAGAGGCTATGTTGAGAGACTTGTTCCAGCACCTTACCTCTTCTTTCCTCTCTTTTTTCATTTGCTCGTAAATTGGTTTCATGACTAGATTGAGAATCCCAAAGGTTGCTTTTGTAACCGTTTTCCCTGCCTTGCCCATGCTTTTCCCTCCTGCCATAGTTGGCAAAATATTCGTCCAGTTCTTTATGCACCCTAATTAATTCATCGTACAAATTTTTACCTCCTTAATAATCATTTGCGATTCCTTGTTGATCCCTGACTTTGTGTTCCTCCCCTGGATCTGTTGTCCAATATACTTTTTAGCGAGACGCAACGTATCGACCCGATAAGCTCGCTTTCCTCATTTTCCTTAGTTACGTTTCCCCAACCTACCATAACGTCTCCACCACTACCCTTGGCCTTTAGGATGTATTCCTCGCTTTTTCGCCAGTCAATAGATTGCGAATACAGTTTTCGTTCAGGAAACATGCAGGAGAGGGTTTCGTGGACTTCGGGATCTGATAGGGCTAGGAATTCGTTGCGGTTGGCGATTACATCAAACAACATAACATTACCTCCTCAAAATTGAATAAACATCCCTCTTTACTTCATCAATGCTGGAAACAATGAAATTAAGTCCGCTTTTAATAACAAGTTCATCGTCGGTCACAATCAAAATAGTTGGGAAAATAGCGGTATTTCCTTTGATGATAGCCCATTCTTCATCTACCCAATCAGCATCGTACACCCTCTGGTACTGTTCGGGTTTGTTGAATTTCTTGCTCGTATTGCGCTCAACCTCCACAAAAACAACCTTCCTCCCCTTCCGATCCGGTTCGGTATAGATGGTCGCCATTGCGTCAGCTTTGACCATGCCGTTAAGGATGTAATAAGACCATTTCCACTCGATTACATACCAGGACTTTTTCTGAGCAAGCAGGGCACAATAAACCTCATTGATGAGTAGTACGTGATCCAATTGCCTTGGTTTTCTCGCGTAATAAATCGTAGGCAACTGCGGAGCCTGTGACCATTTTTTGATTCTCTCCTGCTTACAAAGTCTTGCCAGGGCATATTGTGCGATCCTTTTTGATGCCTTGCGATTAGGAAACATAACCTGCTCTACCTGACGCCTGGTGAGGGCTGTACCGGATTGAATTAGCTTGACTATACGTTCATCCCTGCTTTGACCGAAGGCAACGCAATTCGTGCCCCTGAAGCGTTCTAATGGCTTGTTCACTATTCCGTCACCCTTTCGTTGCTTTCTTCACTCTGGTATTCGCTTCCGGTGGTTGTACTAAGCGTAATTTCGTGGGTTGTGGGTTGGTTTTTTCGATGTCGATAACGCAAGGTGCCTTCATATCCATTATTTTTTTATTTTTTTCCTCATAGATAACTTCTTTGGGCGCCTTGGTGACTTTGTTCACGGCCTCTGCTTGTGTAGTTTGAGGCTTTTGATAGGCAGACATAATGGACTCAATCGCGTTGTCGTCGATGTAGGGGATCTGGACTAGAACCTCATCCTTGTGCTTAAAGAGCGCTCGGCCCTCGATGTCCTTGTCGATCATCATGCTGGATTCCCACTCATCTTCCCCAAGGAGTACCCGGGCGCTAACGGGGTTACACCGAAACGCCACGACAGCCGGGATGTTGTTTTTCATTGTGCCGGAAACTAAATTCGCGGTGGGTCGGTGGCATGAAATTATGAAATGCACCCCTGCAGCCCGGCCCTCCCCAACATTCTTGCTCATCTTTTCCCTGGCGACTCTAAACTCCTTGCCCTCCAATTTCGTTAGCTCATCGACAAAGCAAATGATGTGCGGGAGCTTTTTGGCAGGGTATTTTTTGTTGAGGGAATTAATGTCAGAGGCTCCTTTGTGACTTTTTATCAACTCATATCTTTGCCCGATGATAACCGCAAGCTCATCCATAGTAGCTTCTACAGCTTCCGGCCCCTTGATAATCTTATCTGCCAATAAAGGGTAATCTCCAAGCATGTCGATGTCGTTACCGTGTTTTAAGTCACATAACCAAAGCCGTACTTCATCCCTTGTATACCGCATGTGCAGACAAGCCAGTATCAGCCTAGCATAGATACTTTTCCCGGCCCCTGTACCGCCTCCGATCATCAGGTGGGGGGAGTTGTTGGACGCAAGGTTAAGTTGCTCCAATCCTCTTCGACTCCATCCAACGGGTATCCAGAGACCTTTATCCTTCAACTTAGTTGCCTCGTCGGTATAGTTAATTAAATCCTGCAAATGCCCGGATAAAACAGTCAAAGAAAAGTGTGCCTTTTTGTCGTTCTCCAACAGTTTGAACAAGACTTCGCTTTTAAGGTTAAATTCAATGTCATTAATGCTCTTAATTAACTTGTCGTGCTTCAGCCCGTTCGGGATGCGGTACTTAAATACTCGGTTGTGCCCGTTCCAACCCTTGCTGACTAGCTTGGGGTATTCCTTTACAACGTGGTCTTTTCCGCGCTCCTTGGTTTCTACACAAACATCGTTGCGTTTCCAGTTTTGCATGATTTGTGATGGGTGGTAGTCTCTATTCCAACGTATCCGGTTACACGAAAACCTTCCGATCATGACGATAGCGTCCGAAAATAAGCCGATGATATCTACCTTTGTCGCTGCCACAGCCATCCCTCCTTCTCTTCGCGAATCCCTTCGCTGTCTGTTAAAGAGTATTAGTAACGAAATGCGTTTATGACAAGAAAATAATGGAATGTATAAACGTAATCCGTTAAGGGCAAGCTTTAGCCATGGATATATCGTATAATTAAAGGCTAAGGAGGATTATTATGGCGAAGTGTGCTATCTATTGTAGGGTATCAACTGATGAGCAAGCAGAAAAAGGGAATGTGCAATCCCAAGTTGAATATGCGAAGAAGTATCTAGAACTCCATGGCCCTGAGAATAATATTGATGATTTCGAGCTGTATATAGATGAAGGTATATCCGGAACTATCCCGCTCGCCGATAGACCAGCTGGCTCCAAGCTCATTGCCGATGCGAACTCTAATTCGTTTACAATCTTGTATATGTACCGTCTTGATCGGTTAGCCAGGTCTGTAAAGCATGTGTTAGACACTTATGAATTACTTGAGTCCAAAGGTATTGCGCTTAAAAGCATGACTGAAGCATTCGACACTTCCAGTCCTACGGGAAAATTCTTCATGACCCTGTTGGCCAGCATAGCAGCCCTTGAGAGGGACACGATCCGTGAGAGGACACAAATGGGTAAGGATAGAAATGCAAGGGCTGGGAAGTGGGTTAGTGGCCTTACTCCTTTTGGATACAGGGCTGGCGATGACGGTAAATTAAAAATTTATGGCCAGGAAGCAGAAACCGTTAAAATGATCTTTGATTTATACAACCAAGACTTAACTATGGTGGAAATAGCAAGGTATTTAAATGCAAGGGGAGTAGATACACCTGCAACGTCCAAGGGAACAAAGAGTAAGACGGGCGGTAAGTGGCACCCGGCTAGTATATCTAAAATATTGAGCGCTGAAGTTTATACCGGAAAGTACCAATATCTCCAAGGGTCTAAAGGAAATCGGAAAAATATCGAAATGGACGTTCCGGTTATTATTGATATAGAAGTATTTTCAGACATCCAAAAGAAGGTTAAGGATAACGCTGATTTATATAGGGGCAGGAAAGGTAGGTTATACCTACTTCGCGGAATTATATTTTGTGGTCATTGTGGACTTGCGATGAGCGGAAGCACAGCAAATAACAATAAACATATTTATTATCGTTGCCCAGGTACTGCTGACTTAGGGCAGGGTAAAAAGTGTACATCAAGATCAATAAAAGCGGTTGATTTGGAAAATGCGGTATGGAATGACATATTGGAACTAGTTAATCATCCTGATAAGTTTCAGAAATATTTCGATGAGGAAAATGAGAAAAACGAAGAGAGGGCTATTCCTATTTCGAGCGAACTTTTAGGCGTTGAGGAGTCAATTGCAGTAAAACAAAAAGCGCGAGGTAAGATTTTATCGATGGTCGCAAGGGGAATCGTATCTGACCAAGAAGCGGAAGGGGAACTAAAGGATTTAGCAATTGAGCTAAGGGCATTAAATTCTCGTAAGGAATATTTATTTGAGCAAAAGGGTAAGGAAATTAATATCGAAGAAGAATTTGTTAATTCTCGTATAGCTTTTGATATTATCAAAGAAAGAGCTAATTCACTTGATATTGATGATAAGTTCAATATAATACAAGGACTAGTAAGCCGTGTTGATGTATTTACGATAATGAAGAATGGTAATAAAGGCGGTAATAGGGCTACCATTAAATACGCCATAGGACATTGTGTAGAGTTACCAGTTCCTTCAAATATAGAATTCAATACAAAGATTTATAATATAGAAAGCACCTGGTTATTCCAGGCGTTTTCTAAGAAAGGTGGCACTAGGATTAAATGGTCATGAATGACAGTAACTGTTTATAATTTTTTGTTGCAAAATTATTGGCGTCTAACTCTGATTCATCATGTTGCCTATCTAGCCCAATGCCTCTAGATTTTTTATTGTTTCTTAGGTGATATAATTCATGCGCCAATGTTTCCATTGCGCATTCCGGGGACAGCGAGTCTCCGATAAAAACGTGCGGTACGTCTTTGCTTGAGACGTAGACGAAACCCTTTATTCCCTCCCCTAGTGGTACGATATGGATTTTAACGTCTTTTAGGTCGGATGAGCGAAAATATTGTCCCAAGCTGTCGCCTCCTATATTATTTTGTAAGAACCTATAGAGACGCAAAATCCCCGGCGTAATGCCGGGGTTTAATTATTCATTTGCCTCTTCGTCCTCAACAATCTTTATATAACGTATTATACGTTTTACAACCTCTGGCTTAAGGGGTTTAACTTGTTTGAATAATAAAATTAAATCCTCTCGATTAGATAACTCATCGAAGAAATCAAGTAATTCCTCGTCACCCTCAAGCGCAAAAGCTATTTGCTTCGCCGGAGAAATTGAATCATCTTCTCGACCATGGAGGATATACTCGGTGGAAACCTCAAATATTTTTGCTAATTTTAAAACCCCATTAGTATCGATTGGGGTATAACCTCTTTCCCAATTCGAAAGAACTTGCCGCGATATTCCAACTTTGTTAGCCAATTCTTGCTGTTTGAAACCACGGCGATCACGCAGATCACGTATTCTGTCACCAATTACATTGGTCATGTGTGACGCGCCTCCTATTTTCGATTATAACACGTTTGATTATAGCATAACCAATTTATATATTAAGTATTTGTACGAAATATGATTATTTTTATAAAAAATATATTGACATAAACGGAATGCGTTGGTAATATATAGACAGGTTAGTAACGTATTCCGTACATAGAAATTGAGGTGAATTAAATTGATACGCACCAACGTCCGAGACATACGGTTAGCAAGAGGTATAACAGGGAGTCATGTGGCGAGAGCGTTGGCTGTTAGTCGCCAGAGTTATCAGAGCATGGAGAACGGGCAATGTGAGATTAACGCAGAAAGACTAAGGGTAATATCTAAAGTATTGGATGTAAAAGTTGAGGTTTTTTTTGATAAAAAACTAACGGAATCCGTACTTAAAAGAATCGAGGGGGATGCTTAATGTCCGAGGTAAGCGAGAGCGACCATAAAAAACTCGTTGGTCTAGCTAAGTATCTCATTGGTATGGTCAAGAGAATCAGAGCTGAGGAAGCTGAAAAACTAAAGGTTGATTGTGAAAAAGTTGGCTAATACAAGGAGAGGATCTAATTGAATATTCGTACTGAAACTTGGCTCGGTCACGAAATACGCTTTGTAGAAGTTAACCCTAATGATTGGCAGGGCATAGCAAATGATGTTACAAATGCGCTTGGTTTAAAAAATAGTCGGAGGGCTATTGCATCCTTACCTGAAGACCAGAAGGGTGTAACTACTGTGAACACCCTTGGTGGTGAGCAAACTGTAAATACGGTAGGAGAACTTGGAATCTACCAACTTATCTTTAAAAGTCGAGGACATTCCACAAACTTCCGTTATTTCGTTAGGAGGGACGAGCCATGCATCACCTCAAAAGCTGGAAAATAACCGGGCGTGATCGTTCGCGGAGGTTGGGGTATCAGGAGCGCCAAAGACTCCAACAACAGGTCGAAAAGGACTCGAAGGTATTTCGAAAGGGTTGGGAGTCGGGGATTGAATTGACTGAGGGCCAGGTTAAGTCGTTTACATCAAAGTTAATTAAGTAGGAGGGTAATGGAATTGAAAATTTATGTCGCTGGAAAAATCACTGGAAATGACAATTTTGTCGAAGAATTCAAGCAAGCAGAAACAGAACTTAAAAAGGCGGGTCATGTGGTTATTAATCCTTCGTTGTTGCCTGTTGGATTTGAACATGATGAGTACATGAAAGTGTGTCTTCCAATGGTCGGTATATGCGATGCAATCTACCTGCTAAATGGTTGGGAGCATAGCAAGGGTGCAAATATGGAGAAAGATTATGCCGAGAGTTTAGGCAAGTTAGTTCTCCACGATCTTCGCGAGCCTGTGGATTTTATGACGGCTGTGAATAGTGGGAAGAGGATTAAACCAGTAGGTCACACCATTGATGGTTTTCTTAGGTACAATGCGTGGGATTTTAACCTAGCAATGATCAATGGCAAATGGCTAATCGAATAAAGGAGGCTCACCCATGACCAAGCAATCACTCCAAACCTGCCAATGCGGAAAAACCATGGAATTCCCCGATGCCCAAGTTAAAACAACCTGCCCATGTGGACAAGTCTGGGAAATGGATTGCGGAGGGTATTGGTTTACGAACCTAGTTATACCCTTCGCACCAACCCCAAAGGCACGTTTTACGTCTGAAAAACGCAAGAATTACCCTAAAAGTAACAAGCGGAGGAAGGGAAAGAAATGCTGAAAAAACTACTCAAACCACTACGTAAAGAACTGCTCAAAGTAGACCGCATTAAGCAGGCTGTAGCTGACAGCCTGAAGCGCAAGGAATGGGCAGGAGCGTTGTTAAACGGCGGGCACGTACGGATGCCAGAGAAGTCGGATGATGTTCTGACGGTCGAGTATGAGGGGTTCGTGGTTGACTATCAGGATGGGCGCATGGTTGGACATCGTGGGGTTGTGCCGTTCGTTATGAGGCCTTTGGGGTTGTGGAGGTGGAAGCTGTGAAGCATGGAATAAAGCCTACCAAAAAGCAAAGCGTCCGTATGAAATCGCTTGGACTTATCCCGGAAAACTGGTTTATCTCCAAGTGTTCAACGACTGAGTTTGTTGTCGTGCATCGGGTTAGTGGGTTAGTTAGGAGGCTTGGAGCGTGAACGAAGACAAGATCATCCTTGACCTTTGCGGTGGCACGGGGGGGTGGAGTAAACCGTACAAAGATGCTGGGTACGATGTAAGAGTTGTAACACTCCCGGAACATGATGTATTAACCTATGAACCGCCTGATAACGTCTATGGAATCCTTGCTGCACCTCCTTGTACAATGTTTAGTCTGGCCAGGACAACCGCAAAAACACCTCGCGATCTAAAGAGTGGTATGGAAATAGTACAGGCATGTCTGATGATAATTTGGGAGTGCAGGTATTCGGGGTCGCTTAAATTTTGGGCGATGGAAAATCCAGTTGGCTACCTAAGACAGTTTTTAGGCATACCAAAGTTGACCATGCAGCCATGTAACTATGGCGATCCATACACTAAAAAAACAGACATTTGGGGTTATTTCAAAGAGCCTAGAATGTCACGAATTACTTTAACCATCGAACAAATAGCGGCATGCGCTATTAACAATCGAGAGCTTCCAGAACTCCCTGAAGGATATATACCACCAGACGGAAATACCCAAGCAGCCAGGAGGGCGATGACACCCCAGGGATTCGCTAAATCTTTCTATAGGGCTAATCAATAAGGAGGTAAACTATGAACCGTTTCCACGACCTAGAAACCAAAGCCCAAATGAACTCCCTCACCATCGGAGCAATCGAGGAAATCATGGGTGATCTTAGCACCCCGGCACCATCAAAGCTGGTTGGAATAGCTAGATGGCTGAGGGAATTGGATTTAGCTTGGAACGCGAAAAAAGCCCCCTTGCCAGAGGGAGCCACGGAGGAAATTAGTCAGACTAAGTGTAGCATAAATTTAGAGTTGGTGGAACCGCTTGTGGACTTTCCGCTGACCAAAAGAGGGCCGAACTGCGAGATATGCAAGTGCTTTAATTGTAGTGAATTGACAGTATGTCACATCATTAAACCTTCAACTATGCGTCATTGTGAACGCTTTTGTGATGGAAAAAGACCAATCCTAACATGCAAAATTTTTGATAAGGAGAATTACGAACCAGAGGAAATCAAGAAACCTGATGGTTGTGAAATTTGCAAATGGGTGGTCGTTTGTAAGGGAAGTTGTGAACTCGGTATTATGACCGAATATGTATTTGAAAAGAAAGAGGAAAACACATGCGAGTAAAAAAACTATCAGTCAATAACTTCCTGGGTATTACCGAGCTATCCGTTGATCTCGGAAAAGTTAATTTAATTACAGGCCACAAGGGTAGTGGTAAATCAAGTCTTTTGGAGGCCTTGCAAAAAGGATTCACCAACACTTCCGAGCGAACCGAGATAGTCCGACACAACGAATCGGAGGCTACCATATTCATTCAAACTGACACAGGCCTTGAGATTGACCGCAAGATCAGGACAGGCGGAAAGGCAGACTATTTCAAACTGAAAAAGCCTGGTGAAGCAGTGCCGAGTACTGAGAAATATCTCAAGCAGTTTATATCCGGCGACATTTTCAAACCATTAGAGTTCGTTGGAAAATCTCCGACCGAGCAAGCCAAAATCATCCTCAACCTTCTCGAAATCCCTTGGACTCTCGACGACATATCCAATTGGTTCGGCGAGATCCCGGACAGCGTAAATTATCAAGCGCACATCCTCCAAGTGCTCGGGCAAATCGTCGCTTATTACTTCGACCAAAGGGCGGCTGTAAACCAGGAGATTGGCGTTCTGAAGGCCCAGATTGCCGGGTATCGGAACGAGTTACCACCTAATTATGACGGGGAGTTCTGGCGGGAGCAGAAGGTCGCTGAAGCGTATGCTAAGGTTGCTGATGCCGAGCAGGTTAATAAGGCTATAGATAGTGCCAAGAACTTGATCGAGGGGCTAGAAAGCCGCATCGCTACGGTTAGGGCGGAGGCTGAGACGGAGAAGCAAAGCAAGCTGAATCAAATGAGCCAGAAGCGAAACGAAATTAAGGAGTTTAAGGCATTTCGTCTCTTCTAGGGTTTTTCGAGCATTGCCCACTTTGGCATCTTCGGTTTTTATGCGCTCGTCTGCTTTTTCACTTATGGCTTGGAGGGATTGGGTTTCTAGCTCGTCAATGTTGGCGTATTCTTGATCTTTGGTGGCTATGGATTGCTGGTAACTTGCGATTTGTAAATTGGTATTTAAAACATCGTCGTTAATTAATTGTTTGAAAGTAAAATCGTAACTTTACGCGATATGGTAACGCAATCAGGCGATAAAATAAAGCAATCTAACGACACCATAGACTTGGAACTTGAACGTAAATTGCAACAAATCAAAGACGAGTATGCGATTAAAAAGCAAGTTTCCGCTATCCCTATCGAAATAGAACCCCTCCGCAAGGCAGCAGACGAAGTTGCCAACATGCAAAGCTATCTCAGGGACTTTGACCTTATGTCCTCAATGATTCGCGAGAAGTTAGCACCTAAGGAAGAACTATCCAAAACCCTTACGGCCCGGATCGAGAAGGGACGCGAAATGCCCAAGGAACTTCTGAAGATTGCGGCGTTGCCGATACCAGGAATTGCAGTTGATGCCAATGGTTTGATCAGGATTGGCGAGACGTTGATTGATGGGTTGTCAGAGGGGGAGAAGTTGGAGCTGGCCTTTAGGGTTGCGAAGGCACAGGCTGGAGAACTGAAGCTGATTTGTTTGGATGGCTGGAACAAGATCAACCCGAAGGATCGGGAGTGGATTGAGCGAGAGATTTCTGAGGACGAGTATCAATATATCATTCTCGAGACTACGGATAACGATCTGAACGTGAAGATTGAGGGGGAAATATAAATGGATGCGCTAAGAAAGTTTAAGGTTGGCGACTTTGTTAAATCTAAACACGGGATTGGTATTGTTGCTTGGACTGCAAACAAATCAATGAATATCGAAGAAGAAGATAACCTGCTCGGAATTGACCTCCAAACCGATAGCCGAGGATTTGTGGCGCCTGTTAAGGAGGAAGATTGCGAAGGAAGTTCTCTGAAAGATGTTATCTCTTACTACGAATTCCAAGCTAGGGATGCTGGAATTAGGTGTCAAGAGTACGCCAATAAGTCAAGGAATTATGAAGTTATGAAAAATGAAAATAGACTACTAAAAGGCTTGTTGATGATTTATTTTGATCAAAATAGGGAGGAAAAAGCAAATGGCTAACATAGTCGTAAAGAACCCAACGGTGGCACAATACCTCGGATCGGTGGACATAAAGCGATACATCGAAGGAGTCCTCAAAGAGCGTGCAGGACAGTTTGTGACCTCTTTAGTTTCGATGGCGAATCTTACCCCCGGCCTTAAACTCTGCGACCCGGAGACGCTCATGTATTGCGGTCTGAAGGCGGCAAGCCTGAACCTTCCACTAGATAATAACTTGGGATTTGCTTATGCGGTCCCTTATGGCAAAGAAGCACAATTCCAAATTGGGTACAAGGGCCTAGTCCAACTCGGACAACGAACAGGCCAATACAAAAACATGAATGTCATAAACATCCACCAAGGCGAATTAATAAGCTGGGACCCGTTCGCGGAAGAACTCGAACTTGCCATAAACCAGGATCAAGAAGCCCGCGCAAAACTGCCTGTGATTGGATACGCCGCAGTATTCACCTTGCTAAATGGATTCAAAAAGATTTGTTATTGGCCGGAGGCTAGAGTCGAAGCACATGCTAAAAGATTCTCAAAGGCATACAACGGCGGGCCGTGGAAAACAGATTTCCACGCGATGGCTAGGAAAACAGTCCTGAAAGATATGTTGAGTCATTGGGGGCCTTTATCGACTGAAATGGCAGAAGCGGTGAAGTTTGATCAGTCGGTCATTAGGAAGACGGATGCCGGGGAGGAATACCCTGATTACATTGACGGTTCGCTGGTTGATGACGTCCAGAGCTTGCCAGAATCCAGCGTCGAAGCAGAATTCAAGGCCGAGCAGGAACGCAAAAAAGCGTTTGACGCAGAAGAGAGTCGGAGGTTGGATGCAGAGCTGGTGGCGAGGGAGGGCGCTAATGCTTAAACCTAATCGCGAGAATTATCATAGCATCATGATGAACCAGCTTTATATGTCGCGCGGCCAATATAAATCCTTCCTTGAGTGCGAAGCCGCGGTAATGGCAACATTGAATGGGCAATGGGTGGAACCTCCATCCGTTGCCCTCCAGGCAGGACAATACGTGCATAGTTGGAACGATGGCACACAACGAGAGTTTATGGCAAACCACAGTAACATGTTTACTCAAAAGTTAACCCTGAAAGCAGAATACAAAGAGGCAGACAAAATGATTGAATGTCTGGAACAGGATCCCTTCGCGATGTTTTGCTTACAAGGCCAAAAAGAGGTCATTGTAACCGCTTTTATGTACGGAGCATGGTGGAAGGTCATGCTCGACGTGCAGAACAACGAGAGACGCAGAATTGTGGATCTCAAGACGACTAGGAGCGTGACAGAACATGTGTGGATAGAGGTTGAGGATGAGTTTGGCAAGAAGAACAAGAAGGTATCGTTTGTCGAGGCGTATCATTATCCATTACAAAATGCTATCTATACCGAGGTTGAACGGATTGCGATGGGCAGGCCAGAAGGAGATTGGTCAGAGTTTTTAATTGTGGCCGTCTCGAAAGAAAAAAGCCCCGACAAGGCAATCATAAACATGACCGACCCTGAGCGGTTGGTTAGGGAATTGGCAGAGGTTGAACGGAACATGCCGAGGATATTGGCGGTGAAGGCCGGGGAAGTGGAGCCGATTAGGTGTGAGAATTGTGATTTTTGTCGATCTAGTAAAGTTTTAACCAAGGCCATCCACTACTCCGAGTTATAAAAATAAGGCAGGTTAATCCCTGCCTTTCTCTAGCTCAACTCCATACTTTTTCAGCAAGTCCTCTATCGCTTCATCCAGTAATCTACTGGCAGGAATTCTAGTGTTTTCGGATAACTTTCTCAGCCCTTCCAAGATAAGCTTGTCAACCGCAACGCCAAAGCGTTCCCTATTTTTTAACTCAGCCATCATCAACCTCCTTTAAGTTTTTAATATACCATCTTATGCAAGTTAACACTAGTTTATACTTGTAGCTTGTACAAGTTTATGTTAGAATATACATGTTGATACAAATTAAATAGGTAATAGGAATGAGGTGTTTACGTGGTAAAGATCAAGGCCGACTCTCTGAGGTTGATTAATTTAAGGGTAAGAGAAGGCCTTTCAATCACTGAGTTCTCTAAGAAAGTCGGTGTGTCTCAGCCTACTATTAGCAGGATAGAGAGTGGAAAATTTAGCTTGAGTCCATTCTTGGCTAATAAAATTGCCGTTACCTTAAAAGTTCCCTTCGATGATATTTTCTCAATAGTGGAAGGTGATTAGATGGCCGAGGGGTGGGTTAGTGTTCACAGAACAATTCAGGATCACTGGTTGTGGGAAGACAAACCCTTTAGTAAAGGCCAAGCGTGGATCGATTTATTAATGCTGGCAAACCACGAAGATTCTAAATTTTTACTCGGTAATCAACTCGTAGAAGCTAAGCGCGGTGATGTAATTACGAGCGAAATTAAGCTTATGGCGAGGTGGGGGTGGTCAAACACAAAAGTTAGGACATTTATAAGCTTGCTAGAAAAAGATTCTATGCTTATCAAAAAAACTGATTCAAAAAAAAGTGTCCTAACCCTTACGAACTACAGTGTTTGGCAGGATTCTAAAAGTGAAAAAAAAGTGCAACAAAAGTGCATTAGAAGTGCATTAGAAGTGCAAAAAAATACAATCAATAACTCTAATAACTCTAATAACTCTAATAACGTAAATAACTCTAATAAGAGTAATATATCTTCTTGTCTGAAAAACAAGTTTTCCGACAATGCGATTGAAATATCACTTTCAAGTGAACTCTTTAATTTGATGTTAGTTAACAACCAAAACGCAAAGAAGCCAGACTTTCAAAAGTGGGCTAAGTCAATTGACTTAATGATCAGAGCAGACAAGCGGGACCCGGTGGAGATCGGGGAGGTTATCAGGTGGTGCCAGAGGGACTCGTTTTGGAAGGGGAACATACTTTCAACCTCAAAGCTTCGGGATAAATACGATCAACTTGTTTTGAGAATGAAATCACCAAAGCAAACCAAATCAGAAACTCCAAACTTCGGGAAGGAAAGGAACCCAAAGGAAAGCAGTAAGTATGATAAGTTTTATTTGTAAGGAGGGCAATTGTGAAAATAAGCGAGTTTGAAGAGTTTTATAAATACATCACGGCTTTGAACATAACTGAAAACGAGGGCGAAATAGTCGACGATTTAAAGACTAGATACCAGAAGGAACTTCTTGGTGTGCCTATTGAGTTAGCGATGAAAAAAGCTAAAGAAGTCTACGGAACCCTTTTAGTGCCATGCAATTTGAATCAATTGAACCCAAAGGTGTTCAGTGGTGAAAATCCAAACCCAGGGCTATATGGAAGACCAGAGAAGGAAGACAGATTCTACATGTAGGGGAGGAAAACCCATGTTAGAAAAACCTAAGTTTTTGGACATGGTCAAGGTTAAGGCGTTTGCACACAACGCCAAGAAATCAGTTGTCGTCAATGGACAATTTAATGCTAGCGGAAGAGAAATAAGCACTTCCAAAAACCGTCAACCTGAAATTATTTACGCGGTCATTGGTTCGGTTAATCTGCCGCAGGGATATTCGGAATATATCGGATACGACGAAGGCTATAGATTCAAGCCTACAGGGAGCGTTCAAGTTTTCATCGTTGCCAATACCATTGGAGTTAGACACAAGGCACTTCTTGAGGATATGGAACTTGTGGAGGACGACCATGCCTAAAACATCCTTCGACGAACCAAGAGCCTACGAGCTATACCACGCACATAAAACAGACGCAGAAATAGCCGAGGTAGTAGGTGCGCCAACCAAAACGATACACACATGGAGAAGGCGTAGGAAATTGAAAAACATATCGCCAAACGCAAGAAAACCATACACAAAGGAGCGAAAGGCGAAATTATATGGCGTGGATTACCGAAAAGTATTGAATCCGGCGCAAGCCTTAGTTATGAACCGATTCCTCAGGGCGCTCGCGTACGCCTGGATGGAGTGCGACAAGGCAGGAATAAAACCCGATGTCGGAAGAGCTATGGCTGCATTTAGTGGCGGAGAAGTTAAATCTTATGCCGAGCAGCTAACGTCGGCTGGATATAAGCGAAGGGAGAAGGTAGCCAATGGAAAGTAACTTTGCAAAACTACGCAGGAGATACCCAACCGTGGAATCGCTGGAAATAGCTGCAAAGGCGGCAGGGAGTAAAGCTAATCTAGCCAGGGAAATTGGCGTAAAGCCGCACTCTTTTACGGATTACATCAGGAGTCTTAAAAAGCCATCTAAGAGGACAGTGGTGCCGCGTCAAAACAACTGCGATCTGACGGATAAGGAACTTGATGCGAGAATCAAGGAAATGTTTGGGTGCAAGTATGGCGAGGTTACGGTGTACAAGCTCACAGATGGGTACGTAAGCGGTCAGAGTGGATTGGAAGGGTTAGAGTTTGTCAGGACGGAGATTGGACGCGGTGGGATGTCATTGTGGGGGAGAGGAAGGGGTTAGAGGGATGGGCATTGGAGGAACTTTAATTTATAAATGCCGTTTTTGCGGAGGACTGGAAAAATCAACGCATGTTCCCGATGGAGATAAAGCCATTATTTACATGGTTAAAGGTATAGAAACACCGAAAAATTGGGGGCCATTAAAGCCAGGGATATTGAGTGTTCATAATTGTAGTAATGGGTACGTCGGGGTAACTGACCTTGTAGGAGTAGAATTTGATGAATCATAAAGAGTCCGAACACCAACAAGCCCTATTTGCCTGGGCCAAACTAATGCAACCCCAACTTCCTGAACTTACGTTACTTCACTCAATACCAAACGGGGGAAAGAGAAACGTCCGAGAGGCAGCACGATTGAAGCGAGAAGGGGCACTTGCCGGGGTGTCAGATGTATTTCTCCCGGTGGCGCGCGGTGGTTATCATGGGTTGTATATCGAGCTGAAGGTTAAGGGTGGCAGGTTGTCGCAGAGCCAAAAGTGGTGGATTGATGAAATGACCAAGCAAGAGTATCTTGCAGTAGCTTGTTACGGATGGCTTGAGGCAAAAGTTGTTATTGAGCGATATTTGAGGATGGAGGGTCAATAATGCAGGAACGACTAACCAAGCTTTGGAAAACATGCGAAACAAAGCAATTGGCAAACATCTTTAAGAAATACACGGAAAGCATGGGATTAAAAAAGTGGGACGGGAGAAGAAAGGATAACAGTGACACGTATTACGTAGACGGCAAGGATACTAACTGGAACAGGGTTACGTGTTATTGCTATAGAGATGCAGCTAGTTACGCGAATCATAACCTCGAGATTGTTCTGCGGAAGAGAAGCGGAAGTTATTTAATAGTTGGTAAACAGGGAAAAAGAGCCTTTGAGGTTGATTATCGCGGAATAGTACATTACGAGGAAGATCTGCTGCAAGAAATTATGAAAGAGCATAAGGAATTATTCGATACATTATTTAAGATTATCGACTAGTAATTTTGAGTTAGATTGCAATATTACGTTTAAATTGGAGGTTTAAAAGTGCCTGTAATTAAATTTTGCAGTAATTGCAAACATGAAAAGGTGTCTATTTACGAAGAACCGTGTTTCAGTTGCGTTGATGAAACGGGTAATATATTGCTAAATTGGGAGGAAAAAAAGTGAACGAAATTAAAACTTGCGAAACATGCGAATCGGAATATAGGCCCATACACGATGAACCGTGCGATGAATGTATGATCATATTTCGCGGAACAGGTGAACGCCCTGAGTGGAAACCAAAGTTAACACAGGTTATCAAAGTCAAACTCATGAACACCACAGACCAACAATTCCTGCCAACTCGCAAACACCAAAGCGATGCTGGCGCAGACCTCCGAGCGCGGATGGATCAAAACTTTAGCCTCGTTCCTGGACAGATGAAAAAAATACCGACTGGAATTGCTGTAGAAATACCCAATGGACACGTTGGTTTAGTAATCGCACGGTCAGGAGCAACGACAGATGGAAAGGTAACTCTAATCGGCGCGGTTGACTCTGGTTATCGCGGAGAAATCGGAATGAATGTGATTAATTTATCGAGAAGCTGCACGACAATTAAGATGGCCGAGAGGTTGGCTCAGTTAATCATAGTACCTTGTTTGGTCGCGGATTTCTTGCTCAGCGATGAGTTAAGCGAGGGCGAGAGAGGAGATAAAGGATTTGGCAGCACAGGAAGGGATTAGGTCGCTTATCGTCATGAACGGTCAATTCTACTCCGGAGAAACGCTCGAACCCCGCCAAATAAACTTCACACCTGACCGCAAACAGGCGGTAGAGGTTGACGAAAGACGAGCAAGGTACATTGTTCGGAATATCTTGGGTTGGTTTATGGCTAAGAACTTCCCTTTGCAGAGGTTAGAGATTATTAGGGCAAGTGGGAAGGTTGAGCATGTTGGTAGTGATGCTAATAATTCTAGGTATTTGGCAGGGGTTGGGATTGGAGGGAAACGAGATGTGCAAGTGCCTGACAATGTGCAAGGGTAAATCTTGCGTATGCGATGGATGTCAAGATAAAGATGGATGCAGGTATGTTTATACTGGGGATTGCCGTTGGATTGAGATTAGGAAATGACCGTTGAAGAAATCATACGCCGACTGAAAATACTTTGGGAAAGGTATTTGAGCCGGCCGGACGTTAACGATCAAGCGAGGTGCGAGGATGAAGACTGTAATGTATAAGGGCGATAGGTATACGGTTAGTGTTCCTAGGCTGATTGGCGCCGACTTGCATACGTGCGATGCCTGGAAGCAGAGGACGGGCAAGGAAGTTAAGAGTGCTGACATGCTCGACAAGTTGGGGAAAGCTTGGTTTAAGGCGAAGGGTGGTAAGGTTCATGATATACAGAGTCCTAGACATAATCAGTCGAGCTAACGCTTCCGTACTCCTGTTCTGTATCCTGTTTTTAGCCCAGAGGTTTATCCTCAGCTTGATTTTCTCCGACCTCAAGGCATGGGGAACAATTGGAAGATTCTACGTCTGTGAATTAGTGATATCTGCGGTTGCGATATGGTTTATCTACTGTTTTGTAACGATTAGTTCGCCATGGGAAAAATATATCGAGCAGGGAAGGAGATAGGTTTATTGGCTACAGCGGAACGAGTTACCATAGCTTGCGAGGGAGGTTATCCACTACTTGCATCGTTGTATAACGGGTGCGAAATTGCCGTTGAGGTCATTACGGATGCGTTTATTCCTGCACTAGAGGATACATACGAAGCATTCGCAGAGATTTGCAAGATGCTCGACGATGTGCTTGCAGAGACAACGTGGGATCGTCCTAAATGGTACAACCCGGCAGACGGCCACAACTACCGCAAGATGCACCACATTACTCCGAGGCGAGTTGTTAAGCGAAGGGATAGGCAGAGCCGGGGGAGTATTAAGTTGCTGAAGGTTGAGAGCGTGGAGGATGAGGAGGAATAGGCGTGGTTAGAAAAGCGTCAGACGCAAGAATCCATATGTTTATGACTATTAATGAGTTACACCGTTACATGGATGATCTTGAAGCTGTAGGTTTTAGGGATAAGGAATATGTAACTAATGGCGTACCGATACATGTTGATGTTCCCGCTAGGGATGTTAAGATCATAAGCCACAATATTGAACCGATGTTTAAAGTCAATGCCTACGTAAAAGGTTTTTCAAATACGTAAGGAGAGTGATTAATCACGGAAACACCAAGCGAACTCACGGAATGTCCTAACGGCTGGCTAGAGTGCGACCTCTGCAAACACGAAGTTAAATGCAAGGCAGGTGACTACAAGGGTGAAAATACTGACATTGAAGTCGTTATCAAGGCAGCAGAGGTATCCGAAAAAGTTATCAATGCTGAGGTTCGGAAGAATGTTGAGAGTATTCGGGGTGGTAGTTGGTTCGAGGAGTTTAGTGGGATGAGTTATAACGACAGGATGAAGGAATACGCAAGGTATCATATCCCCAACCCTCAGAGCGTAGAACCATGGCAAGCTATGTCTGGCCCCTCTGCTCCTGGTGGCGGAGGAAGTTGTCGGGTTCCAAAGAAGCCAGAAAAGAAGATGCCTGAATACCTTAAATCGTTTGGTCAGTAACATTAAAGCATAACACTGTTGTCAAGCGTTGACTAGGTGTGGTATACTAGACGTATTCGTACACACAATTTTACAAAAAGACACCTCAACAGCTAGAATGGCGGAGGTGTCTTTTCTTATTGCCTATTTGGAGGTGCAGTTAATGGGATGCATAGTTGGAGATTGTGACGTATGTAATGACCCGATGTACGAAGGAGAATGGATGTTTACGGGCAAGGTTATGCACCATGAGACGTGCAAGCCGAAACCTAAGTTGTCCAAGAAAATAGAAGTTGCCGAGAGGTTGCAAATAGATTTGGAATCCCTTGGAATAAAGTCTGTAGTCAATATGAAGAACGGTGAGTTGGTTATAAACATAGCTGACAATATTGATTATGGGAGATGAACACCATGGCAAATCCTAAGTGTTGGCACTACTCGGAGAAGGATCCTGAAGCAAACGCAACCTGCCTAAACTGCCATCATTGGGGATGGACGCGGTGCAAGGACGAGGCGTTGCTTACTCAACCCGTGGAATACAATAGAGAGATAGAGAGCCTCATGCGGCACGATGGTTACAGTCGTGGTCGTGGTGGGATTAGGCAGACGAGGCGGTGATAGTATGCCTAGCAAACCATTACGCCCATGCTTGCATGTAGGATGTAGCCAACTTGTGAGCGCTGGTTACTGCGATCAGCACAAGAAGGATAAGCAAACATACGATAGGCATCGAGGCAGCAGTACAGAGAGAGGCTATGGTGCAAGGCATCGAAGGATAAGAGAAGTTGTCAGGCGAGAGGAACCTTTGTGCAGGGAATGCCTGAAGAGTGGCGAGTTAACGCCGAGCAATGAAATGGATCATATAGATGGGAACGCGTTGAACACCGAGAGGACTAATCTTCAGATGTTGTGCAAGGCTTGCCATTCGAGGAAAACGATTAGGGAACAGGGTGGATTTGGAAATAAGGTTATACATTGAAATGTATATTTATGCAGAGAATGGGTAGGGGGATGCAAATTCCTAGGGATTTTAGGTTAAAAAAC
>Ga0209728_1000365_pt1 | contig 40211 bp, 42 predicted proteins | sample RifGroD1_FD_183997 | JGI IMG/M metagenome (GOLD analysis project Ga0209728, IMG submission 183997) | Groundwater microbial communities from Rifle, Colorado, USA - Groundwater D1 (SPAdes) (version 2) | ecosystem: Environmental > Aquatic > Deep subsurface > Groundwater | place: Rifle, Colorado... | reverse complement strand
GTTATCCTAGGGTCTGTGTGAGGCAAGCAGCCTGACCCACCAGCATAAAATCTTCTAAGAATCCAAATCTTCCGCTCACTCGGTAGCTCCGCTATCTCCAGGTATCGGTTCCGCAGAGAGTTTTCGAAAGGATTTTTCCCATACCTCGTACTGATCAAAAACATGATATAGAATATCTGCCTCTTGAATGGTGTTTAAGTCCATAAGCCACTCAGGGCACTTTACAACGATAATCTGTAGAGTAGCCATAACATGTGCCATGAACTTAATGGTATTATCTACTAGATTAGCGTCAACAACGCCAGCCTTCCGAAGGTACTCAGATTTAGCAGCGCCTATCTTCATATAGTCGGCCATAGTCGGTCGTTTGAAGACTACATTACCTTTAATCTCAGTTCCGAAGTCTGTCACATAGTCGATGGTAACCCCAGCTTTAAGCTCTCCACCTAGTCTAATTTGGTCGGCCCCTGCCATAAGCTCACGTACTTGTGCTAAGTTTTCTTCCCTAGGCATTTCTACCAGCTCCTTGTTTGTATTTTATCCTTATTATAGGTTAACCCCCACCTTTTGGGTAGGGGTTTTTACTTCGGAAGTACTATTTAGCCTATGGTTAATCTTCTTTTTCAGGCGTTCCTTTGTCAGCGGAAAGGTACTGCCAGGTGGCGTCTTCACCAGCGATAGCTCCGACGCTAAAGTCTTCACTGTATTCCCCTAGAGAACAACCGCGGTATACAATGATAATAGCCTTTGTGTACTTATCTGTGATTTCAATGTCAATTACATCCATGTTTAGGATGCCAACGCCTAGAGCAGCTAAGCCTAAGTCTTTTAAGGATTTTTCACGTATCCTAAACTTATTCATAGATATCGATCCCTCGTAACGGAGGGCTACGTGCTCTTGAGGCATTATCGAGCTAAGTTCATACTGACCCTGCTGCCCGAAGGATCTACGCCCATTGAGCCTTTGTCCACGTCCGACTTCTTGGCCATCAATCTTAAATTTAATAGTATGACCTGCATGAACCGTCTGTTTTGCAGCACTAGACATAGTTTTCTACCTCCTCCATCCGTTAATTAGAGAGTTAGGTGCGTTGTCATCAGGAAGTTATTGATTGGTAGGGTTGGTTTACCCTCCCATTCAGTAGCGAAGGCGGTCCCAATCTTAATGACTTGAGGGTTTAGGTAAGCTGTGATTAAACCTGACTTAATAAAACCCTCAAGTTGAGTGATTAAGTCATTGTACATAGTGACCTCGACCCCAGCAACGCCGGCTTTACCTACATACTTCTTCTCAAAGTAGCTTCTCAGAATTTGATTCATCTCCACCTTACTAGAGGAAACCGAAAGCTCCTGCTGTGTAAGGTCAGAGCTAGAGGATAGTGTCACACCTTGAACAATCCTGAACCCTTCATTTGGTACGTACTCTGTAGGTGCTATGTGTGCTGAGAGAAGATCTTCTATTTCGTCCCCTGTGTATATCTTACCTAGGCCGGGGAACTTGACATACTTGTAGGTGATAGGCTCTTGTGAAGGTTGACTGGCCCATATGCCTGCGTAAGCTGCAGCCAGATAGTTAGAGGCCTTTAAGACTTTATTACCTACCGAATCATAGGTATAGGGTTCAGGAGTAGCCATCATACCAAGCTCATTGTTTAAAGCGCTTTGTAAAGCTTTAATCGCAGCTATTGATAAGCCCGAGGCATGCCCGTAGAAGGCTCGGCGCTCTCTCCGGTTCTTAATGCTCGACATTAATGTGCAGTGGGCGTCAATTTTAGCTTGGATCGCTGCTGCTGTACTAGCGACCATAAGCCCATTGACAGCTTCCATAGGTAGGATATCAATAGCATTCTGCCAGTCTGAATCAGTCCCTGAAGCAGCTACCGGAGATACTGCGATTAAGTCAGCACCATGCCCCCAACTAATTTTAATAAGATCAAGAAGTTCACAAGAGGCTATCTTAGCCCCTGCAGTAGTAGGGTTATTAAAGTAAGACACCGTTCCTACAGGTGTCCCGCTTGTACCCCCTGCAGCTGTCGTAGTTGATGTAAGAGCGTTCGTTAACCCAGCGCTTGTACCATTAGCTATGCTAATATTTAGAGAGTTGTCATTTAGCGCTGTAACTTTAGAAGTTAGGGTAACTAAAGCATTAGAACCACCTACAGTAAAGAACCCTGAGATATCAACATCTGCAGTAAGCGCAGCAATAATCTTGCCTGCAACAGCATTTGCAGCATCATTTAAGACGACAGGTACACTCACAGTCTTCGGTGAGTTTGTCATACCTAAGGCTGTAACTATTACTGTGACATTTCCCGCTGTACTGATAGTTCCAACAACTGTTGCCGTCTCTTCTTGGGCAGCAAGACCAGGAACGATACCAATGCAAGCCAAGACCTTAAAACCCCCAGCTGATGCTGGGTACATGTTGGACGAATCAACAACAGAGTAAGCCCCTGGGCGCTTGATGTTAGCTCCTCCAAATGAGATATTAATTGCCATAGTCTATATACCCCCTCTCCCCTGTTACTTGTAAACGCGCTCAGATTGGGCCTTAAACGCCTCTTCCCACGCGGTTTGACTCCTAGGGTCAAGGTTCTTTGCCTCGACCTTAAAACTAGCGACTAAGCCTTTATGCGGTTTATTTTCCACAATAAACTCATCCAAGGACATAGAACGAGCCAAGTCTTCTGGGCTTACGGTCTTTTCCACTGCGACTGGCATAAATACTCCTCCTTCCTTATTAGGATCCTAAGATTTCATTAACCGTAACCTCAGAGATAGGTTCAACGACTTCTGTAAAGGTTACATCCAGTGGATTTAGATAACTCATGGTTATTGAGGCCCAATAAAGCACCATAGGCGCTTGTGCCATAGTACTGTCCTGCTCATCTTTGCCACTTCGTAGGTTAAAGTTGATAAGCCCTTTTTCAGCTAGATCATTTCGCATGGCAAAGAGTAGGGCCTTCGTTACTAGATATAGCTTTTCTCTCTCGTCAGAGTTAGTGTGCCATATACGTATCTCTTGGGCTTCAGCAAAAAATGTACCATAGAACGTTGTGTTTAGCTTTGTGATTGGATCATACAGTGTCCCTTGACCATCAGCTATGGACTGGGAACTTTCAGAGTCATCAGCCCTATTAATACCAATGCAAGGGATTTCTGACGGGCTTTGTGGGTCGGCTTTCAAGACTTTTACTACGTTTTTACCCGTGTAACCCAGATCAGAAAAACCTGTTTTAAGTCTATCTACAAGCTCCTGTTTTACATCCACTGTTTCAAATGTAAAGGCCACTACTTGCCACCCCCTAAACCCATGAAGTATAAGTCCATCTCAAAACCACTTCGGATAAGCTGTAAAATTTCTTCTCGCGTGTTTTCCACAACTGCCTCACGTATTGGCCTAGGTTTAACCCCGGGAAATTGCCAAGACGCGGGATCAGAATTCGTTGATACTCTTCGGAAGGTTAGGTACTGGGAATGATTTGCCTTACCCATTTTTACCATACCACTGAATAACCCAGTCTTCCATGTATAACCTCTACCTGGGTGAGGATTAATATGGCTACGCTGCCCTTCAGACGTTTCCTGCAGGCGACCTCCCCAACTGTACTTTCGTCCAGTAACTAGGGCTGTTAGAAAGTTATTCTTACGGCTGTATGCAAGGGTTTTAGCTTGCTCATATACATGTGTCGGCATTGCAGGCATAGTAACAGTTCCTGGTGTTCCGTGCCTGAAAGGAACAGTTATATACCGAGAACCACCTTTTCCAACTTTAGCCTTTGGTGATCTTAGGAGAGCTATCTTCTGATCATAGGGTTTTATACCCTCTTCAATGAGCCTCCCATGCCCTGAGGTCGTCATAATTTCACCTGTAAGATTCCCTAACATCTTAAGACCCTCTTGAATGCTTCGGGTATACTCCCCTGAAACAACTCTGACATGGAATGTTCCACCTGAATAAGTCACTGTAGCACCAGAGGCATACTCAATCCAAGTCCTCTGTATAACATCGGTAAGAGCTGCACGCACGGCTTCAGAAATATATGGAAGGTTCCCCTGCCCCGCCCTTTCGACGGATCTGAGCACATTATCAAGGTTAGGGACATCTGCAGCGATTATTAGTAAGCTCATACGACGCGTTCAACTCCTCCAGATAAGTAGCGTAGCGCTACATAACGTGGAAAGTCTTGACCGTCTTGATGCCTAGGCTTCGGTAGGGTTGCTGTAACCACATATGTTGGTCTGTGGTAATAGGCGACACTATACTGCTCCCCTGTTTCGGGTGACAGTCCATCTTCCAACCATGACACTACATTCCCTAACATTTCGAAGTCTACTCCGAGTGTGTATAAGGCTACATCTCCTGTGCTAGAGTCATACTTTTGAATGGACCTAATTCTAGTCACGTCTGTGTTAAGCAGGGTGTCTGGAGGTCGTGCGTTGATCGGTGTACTCTTAACTAAAACTTCAGAAGACTTAAAGTCATCATCAAGGAGCGTAATTTTATCATACATACCAATACCGAAGATCGGATTGTTTGTATGCTGTCCTGTTGGCATACCGTTTACCGGGTGCCTTATAGGAATTCGTTTAGGTACGGTCATTACTGCATCCCCAACTTCAAATACTCCGGCCATTTCTGCGAAGTCTTTACTCAGTGTGATACTCGTAATCAAGGCTTTAGATTCTATGGGTGTCTGATACACATGTCCTTTACCATGACAAGCCAAGCAGGTGTAGTCCGGAGAACCGCTATCAGAGTTCCAGCAGGAGCATATGATAGTTTCTTGCCACTTGACAGGCCTACCTCTACGATCAAGCATGTCTTCGATCTTGATAACATTTAATATGGGAGTTTGCACATGTCCACCCCCTTAGAGAACTGTAAAGGTTAGACCACGCTCAGAGCTTCTGACCCCTGACTTCCGTTCATCGAAGAAATCAGCTATTTCCTCTTTGTACTGCTTAATGTGAGCACTATACAAGGTACTATTTGCAGAGGTTGTATAACTCACGTTTTCAGATAGACCGTCAATCGACGTTGACATACTCGTTAAACCAGACTTATAGGCTTCACCGATGATACCAAGAACATCTACTGCAACCATTTTAGCAACGATGTTTCGGATGTCTTCAGGTATTCTGTTCTTAGCATAGCCTGCAATATAGTCGATGTACCACATTTGAGGTACTGAGCGGTTAAGCTGTCCAGTCATAAAGCCATACCCCATCTGTGTCCCACCTAGAAGGTTAAAGATCGTTGGATCCCCAGCATAGGGGACAATCTGAAACTGTCCTGATTTAGAGTAGAGTTTTACCCACTCAGGCCTAGTCAGGAAGTCAACGATAACTTGACCATTTGGCAGGACTAACTTTAAACCTGTGATCTTCTGTACCGGACGTTCCCTAAGCTGCAGAAAGCCCATGTTAGCATAAGCCTTTGCATCATAGTCATAGGGAGGCTCAGCTACCTCATAGTCTGTGCCCTCGACTAGACCACGTTCTTCTGGATTAGAGACTACTAGCTTAGGCTTCAGAAAGATACCTAAGTGCCTTTCTACTTGACGTCTAGCCCCATCTATGAGCTTCTGAACAGAAACATCTGATATAGGGTTACCATAGTTATCAAAGAACGGAAGGCCGAAGCACCATGTACTTTGTATTTCCTCTATATCCGGTAAGTTAGTCTCTGCATAAGTTACAATAGCCATTAGACATCCCCCTACATTCCGTATGCAACGACAGTCACAACATCGGATGCTGTGAAGTTGTGGCACTTCATAGGAATAGGGCGTGTTGTCCCAGCCTTAATGGGTATGCCCTCTGTTGCCGGGTGACCACCCTCAGGGAAATCATTAAGATAGAGCAAAACGTCTGCACCTGTATTATTAGTGACCTCGGTATAAATATACTGAGTGCCAAGAACCCCACTTGTACCTGTGATAACTTTGTGCTGCCTAAAACCAGCTACACCTAACATACTATCACTCCCTTATCTAGAAGCAGCTGTTCTACGTTGTGGCGTCTTTTTAGGTACTTCAGAAGATTCTTCAGAAAGTGGAGCAGATGCATTTTCATCTTTAGGTGCCTTTTCAGGTTCTATCTGCTCCTTAAGCTCAAGAGGTGCAGCCTCTTCTTCCACTACTTCCTTATACCCGGGAACCTGAGCCAGGACTTCCGCTACTTCATCAGATACTTCTGCGAAACCATTTGAGTCGAAAGACACGACCTCTGAAAGGACTACAACGTCTTCTGGTAGGTCACCGAAACACTTCTGAAACTGTGCCATGCTTTTTACCTCGCTTTCAAAATCTAAAAGTGAGGGCTAGATTCTAGCCCTAGCCCTCACTCGTGTACACTAAATAGATGGTATTACTGAAGGCTGGGGCGAACTGTACCGAAGCTAGGAGCATCATAGTTCGGGGTGAAGAGCTCACGGTTAGAGTTGAGGCCAAGTGTCCCAATGTTTTTAAGCACGACAATTCTCCGAGGGTTGTACACTTGAATCATACCGTAGAGCAGAATCATGAAGCGTTCTGCAGCTGAAATGCGGGCTAACGGTAGCTTCATAAGTGGAGCCAGTTGCTTAAAGGAGAGAACATTTTCTGAGTCATTATCTAGCGCCATTGCGGTGTGTGTTCCTGGGATATCAGCATTCGTATCTATAATAGCTTGAGTCACCTCTGCACCAGCATCCTTGATTTCAAAGGCAAATAGGGCATCAGCAGCTGTAGACTTCGTACCACGGTAGACTTTGTAAGACTTCGCCGGTGGATCACCAACAACTCGATTAATCGTTAAAGTAACTGTTTGTCCTAGGGTAACAGCTACAGAGCCCATAGCAACAGGTGCAGACTCTCCAGCGCTGTTTTTAGCTGTTACGAAGTAGTAATAGGTTCCTGAAGGGATTGTAGCCCCAGATGATCCAGCTACTACCTGACCAACCGGGTACGTTGGTACAGCAGGTGCTCCTTTAGCTGAAGCTGAGGATACAGTAGCCTGTGGCTTAAGGAATATGTTGTTCACAAACTCAATCGGACCAGCATTTGCCATGTAGCCACCGATAGGTTGCCCCAACATGATTTCTTGTCCTTGACCCATCATTACCCGTTGACGACCACTTGAGCCCATAACAAGCTTAGATAGGTCCTTATTAACCTGATTTGTTAAGTGCAGCTCTAGTTTTCCTCTTCCGAAGTTATCAGCAATAATCGCTGAAACATCTTCCATGGTATTCTCATCCAGTGGCTGCCCCTTCATGTCGATAACATGCTGATTGGCATACGTTTTTCCAGCGACAAAGTTTTTAACTTGTGTGATAACACCATCGAAGGATAGTGGATCAAGAGCTGAGTTACCGAAGTACAGTGCTTTTTCGAGCTGCATTAAGAGCCAAGAAGTTCCATTCGTAGTTTCCCGGGCAACGATATCACCGACCGTGTTACGTACTAACGTTGCAGGGTGTGTGATAACACGAGTCGTTCCGAGGAACTTAACGTACTGGCTCTGACGGAGGTAGTGTGAATCTTCTTCATTCGGAAGGCCACCCTCAACGAAGAACGGAGAAGAATTTCCCCCCATGCTGTCCATTACGTTGAACTCTTCAACAGTGTTAAACGCTTGTTTCTTTCCAATGCGCCTCCAGAACTTTATCTGGTCTGTTGTTGCGGTAACCACCTTAAGGGTTGCTTCCAGAGACTGTGGGCGCAGCGCCGACATGTCATTAAAACTACCGTATGCATCTCCCTGCTCCCCTGTGCCTAGAGCTTTATTAAGCTCCTCAAGTTCCCCTACTGTGCCTTGACCAAAGCCGTCTTCAAGGCCATTAAAGTTTTCAAACATAGGTTTACCCCCTCTACTATTGCTGATTGCTTATAAGTACTTACTGCATACCCAGTTCAGCTTTAACTGAATCCGGTAAACCTAAGTTCTGCAGTGGTGTCCCTGCTTCAAACCTTGTAACGGCTGAACCCGGGATCAATTTGGCATCGAAGGACTTCATAAGGATATCCCCGGCCTGCCTGCGTGTAAGGCCACCCTTATCCCCTTCAATGGATTTACTAAGGGTTGTGACCTCTCGCTGGCTTACAGCACCTTTTCGCCCAATCGGGAGATTCATAACACCGTCAAGAGACTTCTTAAGATCTTTGTTATCCGTCTGCATTGCCTCAACTTTTTCAGTCAAGCTCTTTATAATGTCAAACGCACCCATGAGGGCTTTAGTCATAGTCACTTGCTGCTTAGACACAACGCCTAGGGACTTCGAAAGGCCATCCATACTGTATCCAAGCTCGTCCACCATGTTTGACAAAAAATCAGATACTTCGAGCGCCTGAGCATTTTCCTCACTAGCTACGAAGGACTTCCGGAAGTCCATCTGAAGAGACTTGTCTTTCATTTCATCGTCTTCATCACCGGATTCGTCTTCATCACCGGATTCGTCTTCATCACCGGATTCGTCTTCATCACCGGATTCGTCATCGCCATCGTCGTCTTCACCCTTTTCGTCGTCGTCTTCATCCTTATTACTGGACTTCACAAGCTCCTCATCATCTTCTGTATCCAGCTTTAAGGACTTCCTAAGTTCCTCCAAATCCGCATCTAACAGACCTGCAAGATCTTCTGTCTTACCCATAGCCCCACCCCCAAAATTTGTATTAAAAATAGATTTTAAGATGTCGTGCCTGTCTAATATATATGAGGCAAATGTATATGCCTCTTCGTTATCTAGCCCCTTCTCCAGGGCAAATGCATAGGTCATCGTACCTACAGCGCCTGGTGAGCCAGCGACGAACTTATTACGTAGGGACTTCTGCAAAAAGTTACTTCTGCAAAACTCCCTAAAAAGTTTAACCCAGTCCCTTTGAGGATCTTGAGTAGTTCCTTCTAAAGACTGAGGCATGATAGCTGCAGCTCCTGCAGTGTCCATTGATTTTTCCATGCCCATAGAAATAGTTAACTCATGACTTTTATCAAAGGACTTTGCAAGCTCTGCCCAAGTCATGGTGTTCACTGGATTCATTGTTAGGACAACATTTCTAAGTACAGACTTAATAATCTTGCCTGTCGTTCGACTGCGTTCTTTGACACTACCTTCAATACTCCAGCCCATCATACGTTTGGTATTAGACTTCTGAAGATCCTGCAGCGCCTGGATAGCCTCTTGAGCAAGTTTTCTTTGTGCGAAAAGCTTTGACTTTATAAAAATCCCTTTCACTACCTCATGTCGCGTTGGGTGAGTGAATTGACCTATTTTAACCTCTAAGGGTTCCCCAATAAACTGGCTTGGGGCGTTACCGTGTTCGTACTTTACCCATCCCTTTTCGAGGAAATATGAGCAATCCATGCCTTCAGGAGTGATAGTATCGTCTTCCTCATCTTTAACCTCTGATGTCATAACCCCTGTAACAATGTAATCGCCATTTTCGTCAATTTCAATGGACTTTACAATATCATCATCTATTGGCACCCATGCAGAATATGTATCATTTTGTAGCGATTCATCAACTAGCAACTATTTCACCACCTTCCGAAGTGAGTGTAAGCCGAAAGCTAGGATGGCCAAAGACACGCTGCTTGGCTAGGTGAGCTGGCGAAACCTTGGCCTAGTCTACGTGTCTTGGGCCATCCTAGCTGTGTTTATACACGGATTTTGTTGCCCTGTGTGTTTAGTTACTGCTAAATATACCAACTTCGGAAGTAAATGGCAAGATAAATTAAATAATTATGCCAATAAAACTTTCATTGAGCATAAACCCTAAGTACCCATCAGTAACAGGCTCTAAATGGTTATTTACCATATCTGGAAGATCTTGAATTACAGAAAGCTGATTAGTGCCTATACCTAGCCCCACGCCTATACCAATTCTACCCATATCAATACACCGCCACTATGCCTACAGCTGTTGTGCCTGATGCCTTAACTCGTCTGACTGATATAGGATGAACAACACCAATACATAGAGAAGCGAAAGTAATTGTCGTACCTCCAGATAGTACTACCGTGATATTGCCTAAGCCACCGATGTACAGGCCAATCGTTGGCCCTTGAGCCAGATCCTCAGTATCTGAAGGAACTACTGGGTAGGCTCTTTTTACTAGGTTATCATTAACAATTACTTTCTGAGCACCTTCTGAAACCTGTGCAGCCTCCCACTGGAATGTAGTAGGATTCCAAAACCGTTCAGCATCTGCCACATTAATACCCCCTTACAACTAGTTTACTTTTAGCAGGTTTTTCTGATAGAGCCCCTAGGATAATCGGGACTTCAACATGTGTTTTGCATGTCGGGCATATAGCTATGGCTTTACCCTCTGAGAATAGAATCATCCGTGAGCGGATCTTGTACCCGCCACTCTGCGTTGAATCCATAATGATCCTCTTACACCCAGGACACTGCACCATAGCTTACACCCCCATACTTAGGTTACTTAATACTATATATGGCCTTTTTAGAGACTACTAGATAGTCAGAGTATTTAAACTTAGCGCACATCTTAAGAAGGCTTACCCACAAGACTTCTACCTCTGTCTGTATCGTATCATAATCCATACCCGCAGAAGATAACTCTTGCCTGAACTTTACCTCATTTTTTGCTAAGTATTGTACAGCTGCTTTAACTTCAGAAGAATCTTTTAGTTCCTCGAATGAATCAGCATTGAACATTTGTTCATCCACAGCCTAAACCTCCATACTTTATAGAATAATAACGAGTTTAAGTGCTTTAGCTACCTGCCTACCAACTTGAGGTGGGGGATTTTCGCTGGGCTTTGGTCTTTGAATGCTACCTGGGTCACCTGTTGTCCCCTTTGGCTTAGCACCTGCTCTTCGTTTCTGACTACGAGTGAAGTTCTTGGCTGAACTAATCTTAGCCTCTGAATCTCCAAACTTAGTGACCTCTTCAGCATCTCGTGTAGCCTTAGCGACTCTTTTGATATCCCCCATCTTTGCGTCTTCAGCGTTGAACATGAAGTCTTCAATGGTCCCGGGCATATGCAGTGATTCAATGCGAACGCTATTAGCTCGTCCTACTTGCGCATGCCCACCTGATGCTGAGTCTGAACGTCTTACTCGGGCGGTAAACTGCGCCATTTTCTGGGGGTTCCAGTCTTGATCCATCATTAACATTAAGTGTGCGTTACCGAGGTCCACGCCTTCTTTACCTGCAGGGGACACTGTGGTGGCCCACATATTACCCTGGTTCTTAGCATAGCTGTTTTCTTCCTTGCTACCCCTGAAGCTCGATTTGATCTCTTCTCGTTCCTTAGACTCCCCGGTAAACTGTCCAGAACTTAAGCTTTGCCCTTGTCGGTCAAGTTTATCTGCCCAGTACGCTAAGTGCGGGTGCTCACGCTGTAGATCACGAATAACTCCATCTGCAATATCGGTTCCAAAAGTAGTGTAACTAGACTTCACAACGACTTTAGGCATCAACTCTGGTTTACCTGCTTTAGCTCTGGCTTCGTTCTCAGTAGCTAATGAATCTAGGTAGGTGCTTATACGCTGTTTCATATACTCTGCCTTAGGATTATTGTGGTGCATCGGTGCCATGAGCTTAGGACTTCCGTCTTTGTTTCGTTTAAAACTACCTTCTCCATCACTTTCAAAGTACCGCCTGTCACCGTGTTCATCAACCTTATAGTGGCCTTCACCTGTGACTGGGTTATAAGGTTTTAATCCCCCGGCCTTCGCTTTCTTAACTTTGGCCCCGGGTTCTGCTTGTGCGTCTGTATCTCCTGAATCTAGTGCACTTCCCCCACCAGGTACATACATCTTACTAGCCAGCGGTGCATTTAGGTGCTTCTGAAGCTTCTGTATAGCTGTTAGATAGTTCTTAGATGATCCCTCTTTACCTTTTTCAGAATTGTCATAACCTGTTTCACTGGCCTTTACAAGTTCACTAAGTTTAGAATCTGGCAGGTACTGTTTCTGAATCTTACGATACTCGTCGTAAAAATCTTTTTGGTCATCGGTTAGATTCGTGGGAGATGTGGTATTGGGCATGGCCCCTGGTTCGTAGTCGAAGACACTGTGTTTCGTTCCATAAGTATCTGTTGTCTTTTGATCACGATTGCGGTCTGCCATATTACTCATGAAGTCTTCAGGAGCATTCTCCTTTTGGGCTGCGTCACTGCCAACGATGTGAGGAAAATGAATCTTAGATCCATCATTGTACTGAACATCTTCTGAACCCCTAAACTGGACAATGTTAGCTACAATGTCTCCGAGCTTATCAGCCATCGTTGGCTTAACTCCGATAACTTTACCATTCTTGTCCTTCATAAGGAACTTCTCTGTAAACTCCTTAGCTGTACCGAGTTCATGTCTTCCACCTGTAACAGTATCAATAAGGCTATGGACTTCACGAGCATCATTTTCCATAGGAGTACCTGACAGCCCCCAGACATTTTTAAAGGACTCAGTTGTTTCAGCTAGTGACTTCCCACGCTGCCGGCCTTGGTTCTTAAAAGCATGTACTTCGTCAACGATGATGTTATCATACAAACCGGACTTCGAAAGAGCATCTCTGTGCTTCATGAACTGGTCATAGGACATAATATGAAAGTCATGGTCTTCTGAACCGATGCTTCCCATGTTATTTACAAAGTGCTTAGAACTCACAGCTTCTTGCTCAGTACCATCCATCCCAAACATGTGCCGATCATTCTCAGACTTCATCCAGTTACCACCACTATCTCGCTTCCGAAGACTACCTTCGGATCCAATGTAAAGAGCTCTGGAGTTTGTCTCTTTTCCTATCTCTTTACCCCAGTCCGATTGAATTCCAGCAGGTGAGACGATGAGAGTTTTACCAGGTTTCCTACCTTCAGAGATAGCCTTAGCTTTCTCGTGCAAAGCTGCTGCCATCCCTGTGATAGTCTTCCCCGTACCCATCCCGTGCCCCACTATACCGCGCCCTCGTTCAACTAAATGTGATAATCCCGCTAGCTGTGTACCATAGAGTCCTTTGTCCATGATCCGACTATCAGGCTTAAACTGAGCTCTATATGCCTGACCAAAGGCACTTTCTGAGTCACTAGCATTTGGCTGATAGGCCTTCTGAAGCTCTTCAGGACTTTTAGGCTTACGATCCTTGCGGTTGAAATGCTCTGCTAGGTGTTCCCTAGCATCATGACTTACAGACAGGCCTCCTAGGGCTTCCCTAAGCTCTTCGAACTTACCTGCTGAAATCTTAGCCGTTCCATCGTTCAAGACTCTAACCCCATAGGTAGACACTTGGTCCCTCATAGCTTCAGGTACATGAATCTCAAGCTCTTTTGTATAAGCACTCTTAAATTGTTTAAGGAGCTCTTTACCTGCTTTTGATCTACCGAGGCGCTTGGTTAGCTGCTTCATCATAGCATCTGATAGCTCAAGTTGGATGTTCATAACACCGTCTTTATCAAAGGCACTGTTTATCCCTGCCTTCTGAAGCGCTTGACTGAAGAGCTCTTTTACCTTGTCAACTTTCTTCTGATCTTTAGGATTATCTGCTTTAAAGGTACTTGTAGTATCCATCCGGTGTGTACCCGTCTTCGCAGTTTTTACAACAGCCTGACCACTAGCCGATAAGGTTCGACCTTCTTCAGAAGCTTGTTTAAGCTCTGACTTCTTGAACATCCCTATGACATGACCTTTGCCATCGGTTACCTTGTAGGTGTCTCCTTCAATAGAGTGGATTCGACCTTTTCTGAAGCCTTTTTCTCCTGGGTAGAGAACAGCGTTTCCTTCCTTCATAGCTACTTTGTTCTTAGTCGTTAGACCTCGATCTACAAGCTTTCCTCCCTTGAACAAGGCTTTGATCGGTTCACCTGTAGCAGGATCTACCGCTCCCTTTGGTATGTCATTGGTATCCATGAATCGATAGCCATCATACTCTCCACCAACTACCCGTGGAGCCCCTTTTCCATCATACTCTAGCTGAATGTGGTGGCCAAGAGAATCACTAATATGAGTTCCACTCCCTGAATGCGCAGTTACCCATGCTCTATTACCTACAGCGCCTTTCATGACTTCATGGAGGTCCTTTTCGTTCATAATAGGCTTTCTCTGCTTCAGAAGCCTTGCCATGACTGGATCTGTGATCGTCCCCTTAGCATCAACCATGACCGTGTTCTGGGTGCCATCAGGCATGTCCTGTGCGTAGGTATGACTCGTTACTTCGCCCTTTTTATTTCGACTCTGGTTAACAAGCTTGAAGTCTTTGTGAGCCATGCCCTCTTGCAGCCCTAGCTTGGTGTTGGACCGTGCCTTAGCATACTCAGCTTCATCGATCTGCTTCATAAAGGGCTTATCACCCTCAGAGTTTGCTTTCTTGGCTAAGATGTCCTGAAGACCTGAGGCATCAGCGCCTGTGTACCCTAGAGCCTTTCCTAGGCCTCCCCATGTGTTTAGGTCCTCATGTTGACCACCATCAGGATCGAAGACTTCAGCAATCGTTGAACCAAATCTAGTATGGGCCCCACCTTGACCAGCCTTAGTAACTTCATTCTTAATTCTTAGGGCTATGGTTTTACCCGTGAGGGGATTACCCACGAGGTATGTACCATCAGGCAAAAGCTTTTTACTGGCCTCTTCCTTAGCCCTTGTAAGCTCATTTTGGCCTAATAAGTCGGCTATGGTGTCCTCATCAGCGCCTTTACGTACTTGGGCTAGTAGGCCACTATTACCTGTTTTACCGACCATCATCTTTGCGTTTTTACCTGCCATAGATCCAGACTTAGACAGGGCATCCATGATCTCTTTTCGGTCTGCTTCAGTATCTCCGCTGTCACGATACTTCTGTAGGGCTTCTTTAACGCCTTCCTTTTCTAGATAACGTTTGCCTAGAAACTTCTTACGCTCGTCCTCGTTCATCGTTTCATAAGCTTTTTGCTCGTCTTCTGTAAAGTTGGCATAGTCGTGGTGCCCTTTGTGCTCATGCTCTCTTAAGTAGGTCTTCCGTATGCCTAGGTCCTTATCTGTTTCGTCACCGCGCCAGTCCTTGCGCATTGTTTCCATGTCTTCTTTAAAGGCTTCGATGCCCTCGTCCTTATGCTCAGCGTCCTGCTCATGGTGGAAGTCGATCTTATCCTCTGGAGCGCTCTCATTGTGCTCTTCCCTGTGTACAGAGTTAGCCGAATCATAGATGAGCTTTCCATCAGAAGTATTGACTAAGACCCGTTTACCGCCCCACGTAACCCATGCACTGCCTGGGTTCTTCAGAAGGAGTTCTTCTGACCATGTATGCCCAGAACTCTTTTTTCTAGCCGATCCATGCTGGGCTTCAGATAGGCTAGAGTACTTTTTTGAGTTGGCCTTTATATAGTCCCCCATCTTCTTATTGACCTCATGCTGCTTACCCTTATGGGGAAACATGGACTTCTCTAAGGACGAGTTGAAGCTTTTATAGAGTTCATTATCCTCAGGTAGTCCAAACTCAACAATTCGAGCATGGAGCTCTCCACCCTCGGTGTAGACTAACGATCCAATGTACTCTTGAGGTGCCATAGACTTCTGCAGGGAAAGAAGGTTATCTGCCGTGGCAATCCTCGTTTGTTTGTATACCAAGACATCAGTACCTATTCCCCATGAGTTCAAGGACTTCACAAGATCATACTCATAAAGTGATTTCATAATGAGGTTAAAGACTAAGGACTTCAGCATAGCAAGTTCTTTTAAGGCCGGATGATTCTTCGTTCGAGCATCGGATAGCTTAACCATAGCACTTCTGTAGTATTTATTAACCCAATCCTTGGTGGCTTGTTTACCACCTTCATACCCACCCTGTTTATTAATAGCATCGGCTACTTCGTCAAGGGTCATATTCCCTTTGTTGATCTTAGCAGAAGGGCTTCCGAACATGACCATAAAGACCATCTTTTCTTTACTACTTAGCCCGATGTCTTGGAGAACTTTAGGTATTGCCGTCTTGAGTTCTTTTTGGCGTTCTTTCTGCTCATACTGTTCATCTGGTGTTGCTTCTGTGCTCTTCACGTTAGCTGCTGCTGAGCCTGCAGTACCCTCTTCTCCATCGATATCTTTATCTAAGGTGGTGGTCTTCTGCCTGTCTCTGTAGGCCTGTAAGGTCTTTAAGCGTTCCACCGGATCACTGATTCGCTTCTTAGTGGCTATCCACTGCCCTGCTTTTTCATCATAGGTTGGGTTGTCCATAATCGGTGCGTTTTTAAACTTAGCTGAAGTCTGTTGCAAATGATTCGCAAGTTCTTCCGTTGATGGTGTGTGGCCTAGACTCTGGGTTAGCTCTGTTTTTCCCTTGTGCAGGTCTGCCAGTGCTCCCCTGATTTCATGGGGTGCCGGGACCTCATTTAGAAGAGCATACATATCCTTGTGCAGCTTCTGCTTCATACGGGATATAACATGGGCTCCAATGTTGGTGTCTTTACCAGGGTTCTGGCTCCCGCTCATGACCCGGTATAGAGTTTCGTACATACTAGCCCGGGCCGTCTGAAGAAGATCCCCGTAGTAACCTGTCTCTTGATTATGGACCTCACCGTCACCACTTGGGCCAACGTCACCTATACGATTAACTTGGCTAAGGAGATTCATTCCCCGGGCCTTACCCATCTGAAGAGTCGTGTGGTAGGCTAAGCGGTCATTTTGAGTAGTCATATCTCCAGCAATCCGGCGAATATCAGCCTCTGAGCGTTTACCCGGCTCTTTTTTCATAAGAGCCTTAGCTTCCTTGGAGTTCCACATTTCATCAAGCCTTGACGTAGCCTCAGGGCTGTTCTCTAAATCTTTATAGTCCACTGCATGAGAACTCTGCTCAGTATTCTTTAGGGTAGCGGATCGTCCAGTCGTTCCCTGCTCAATAGGCTTCCGAAGTATATCAGGGGCCGAAAGATCACGCTCTTTTTTAGCTCTTCTATTAGCCTTATTTTCTGCTGTGGCCTTCTGTTCCATGGCTTTTACCTTAGTAGATTGTTGCTTTTTGCCACTGGTCAAAACTAGTTTAGGCTCTGTAGCTTTACCTGCACCATTGGCCTTATTCGTTGCTTTGGTCGTTTGACCAACTGCAGCAGAGGCCTTCCGCTTCTTCGTCTTTGCTTGGGCATCCATTACCTTCCTATGATCTGATGCATGGATAGTGTTGCCCTTAGCTACTTTCCCTTTCTTACCGTCGGAAAAACGGACGTGATAATGGCTGTCAGTAATTTTTTCAACGGTTCCTGTTTTTCCGGTACTTGTAACAACACTGGACCCGCCTTTGATAGTTGTAAACTTGCCGAACTCATCCCGCTTGTGTAAGTCCTCTTTCCACGAAACGCTCTTCTGTAGATCTATGTATAGATTCATATGAATCCCCTCCTTCTGGGCAAATAAAAAATGGGGCTAAGTAGCCTTAAGCCACTTAGCCCCATTTTACCAGACTTTAGTAATTAATTATACACAGACTTCCGAAGCCTACCTTTTACCGTTGTAGATGGAGTCATAACTTCTTCTGTAGCTACCCCATGCCTCTGCTGATAAATGATCCGTAGATCCTTTGACTTCTTTTTTGACGTACTCATCAAACGTAGGGGCTGTCTTAGGAGATTCGCCATGTTTTTCAATGTGCTTCTGAATCATAGCATTGATATTTCCCTTATTGCGCTCTATTAGATCTTTAGCTACTTTTATAGCTAAATTCTTACTGCTGTCGCTTGTAATTTTAAGACCAGAGCGAGCTTCTGAAACTACCCATTCCCCATCTTTACCATGGATAAAAGCATGAACTCCTTTACCTACGTTCACCTTTTCTGCATGCTCATATACTGGCATGTACTTAACTTTTCCACTTTTACCTTTAGGTACAGCTATGTGGTACGGGGTTTCTTCTGGCTCAGATCCAAATATGACCCCGGCTTTACCTGGTTCTGCTGTTGCTGGGCTTTCCCCATGTTTTTCGATATGTGACTTTATATATTCAACAAGTTTAGTAACCCCATGCTCAGCTGTTCTTCTAGTAGCCTCTTGTATAGCGGATTCTCTAGTTTTACCCTCTGCGAGTGAAAGACCTGTCTGAGCTTCTGTAACTACCCATCTCTGATCACCTGCTCCTTTGTGTATAAATGCGTGGACTCCAGCACCTACATCAACCCTCTTACCGTCTACAGGTACATAGGTTAACTTACCTGTGTGATCCCCTACAGATTTATTTGACTTATAGTACTGACTTATCTTAGGCTCTTCCTTCTTAGGCTCCTCTTTTGGTTTATTAGCATCCATAAACTCCTTGAAGGCATCAGCCATGGAAGTAGTCTCTGCATGATGCTTGAGTACTAGTTTTTTATGTTCTTGATCTGACCATTCCTTCTGCTGTACTAAACTAGCACTACCTGCTAAGTGTTCCCTGTATCGATCATGTATAACTCCTACATACTCACCTTGTGCCCCTTTCATGTACCCCATTTTAATCATCTTGTCATGGAAGTATTCATCAGGTGTCATCTCCCAAGGCTCTTTCTTAGGTTCAGTACCAGCCATCAGTAGTTCAAGTGGGTCAAAGTCTGCGAAAGCTTTTTCATCTGCAGCAATCTGCTCAGGAGTCCTGTTCTTCCTAGCCTCGCGTGCCTCTTGATCTTTATACATCTGTTCAGTGTTTGCTTTGACCTTACCTAGGAATTCCTCGTGTTCCCGCTCTTTTTGAGCTTTAGCATCAGCTTTTGCCCGCTTAGCTCTCTTTGCAGCTTCATTTATGGCTACTGCCTTAGCAGCAATGTCTTTAGTAAACTTTTTGTCTTTTTTATAGGCTTCAACGGCCTTCTGAACATCCACCGCACTGTACTCACGACCTATAACTTCTTTACTTCCTGTGGCATCTAACTCATCCCGCCCTTGGGCACTGAAACTGTTTGACGTTGTACTGTGCTTCAACGTTTGTAGAATAGCTTCCCTATGACCTGCTGGTACACCATACTCACCCATAAGTTTTTTAGCATTGGTTGCACTTAATCTTTCGCCCATCTTTGCGTCCACTCCTTTTGTTTTGGAGGTTCCCTCCCCCTTAGCCTTATCATACATAGGCTTTTCGGATTTGTGGACGACAGGTTTCTTAGCCTCTTTATCCACGGTCTTCTGGTGCTCAGCTAAATGGGATTTTGTCGCCTTCTTTGCTCCTTTGGCCCCGGGTACTGACCCAGCTAGGATCTTTCCATCCTTGATATAGACGTGGTGACCACTCATGGTCCTCCATACCCCGCCCTCAGGAAGGTCCTTATGCACTCCTTTAGCCTCTGAGCGGGTGATTGACTTTTGAAGATCAATGTAGAGTCCTTTGACAATCGGTGTCTTAGGAACGAGCACCACCCCGACAATTGAACTAGCGGGTATCTTTCCTAAAACCTCAATTTCTCCTAATTCGTTCTCTGTTCCCTGGTATTCTACAGCTAAGACATAAGCTTGTTTCTCATGGTAAAGGTCATAGTTTGAGCGGGCATACCCTTCTGCTTGGCTAAAAAGAGTACTGAAGCAAGTAACTACATTTTCTTGGTCCCCATCGTTTCCTTTGCCCTTGGTCTGGATGTATCCGGACTTCTGAATAAAGTCGTATTCCTTTTGGCCTATGCCTCGAAACATAACTCCTGGTGCGTTGTCATATGGGAAGGCGCTTAGTCCAGTGTCTACTTCTGGTAGATAGACCAATGACTTCTGAAGATCATCAAGCGCCCCCTCATTCCCGGCCATATAAGCTAAGACTTTCTTGAGGTTATGCTCATGGTTCTTCTCATCAGCGATAATCTCAGCGATAACTTTCCGAATCTTAGGGTCTTTGATCTGTTTCAGGCGCTCAGAGTAATCAAGAATTGCTTTCTTCTCTCCATCTAGGTCCGTAGTGGCTATATCATCTTTAAGGGATTTCCATAACTCCGAGTACTCTTCAAAGAGTCTCTGCTTGTCAATGTCGTTGAACTCCCCAATAATACACGGGCAGTGGGTGTAATTTCTGATCTTACTAGCTTCGAGCTTATGGTGGCCGTCATGGACCTCATAGTTCCAGCCAATAATGATAGGAGCTATAAGGCTCCCATCTTCCATTCTTGTAACGAGAGAACGTACCTTATCAAAGTCGAGGGCTTTGTCCGTCTGGAAAGGGGTCTGAAGTCTATTCGTCGGGATATAGAGTATTTCATCTATGGGATTGTCAAAGGATGATCCATCAACTTGGTAGGCGCTTCTTATACTTGGGATTACTGGCCTCTGTAGATCACTTCGTCTGATAATACCCTTCTGAAGATCAAAGCTTAGGCCTTTTTGGATGGCCTTCTCACGTTTTACAACGTCCATAAGATTATCGAAGGCTTTACTAATAGCTACGGCTTCTTCACCTCTTGGGTACGGGGACCCTGGGTCTACACCTTTAGCTCCATAAACTAGATAGTCATTGTGGATCTTCTTACTCTGCTCCATTTTCAGCTGAAGATGTGTCTCAAAAGCCCGGGCAAATAACTCATGCGGTCGTACCCAATAGCTATTTTCTTTGAGTCCACCAACTCGAAGAGAGTCTAGGTAATACTGTGATCGTCCTGTACTAACCATAAGAGTATCAGGTGCTTCTCCAGTTGCCTTCTTGTGTAGGTATGCCATTACCTGAACTGCACTATTAATGTCTTTTCTGGTTTTCATAGTTTTTGTGACTTCTTCAATAGCTTTATCTAATCCTAATGTGTCATAAGCTGTTTTCCAGCTTCTAGGGTAGCTTGAGTACTCAAGGTTTTGGTTATGGATAGCCTCTTTACCTTTACCATCGCCTACCTTAATAGCCTGCATAAGACTTCTATAGGCACTTGCCAGCTCAGGTGAGGAACTTTCTGAGAAAACTCCTTTATCGTCAGACGCTAAATTAGTTGATGCTTTACCTGTCATGTACTGGTAGAGGATATTGTCCATGGCGTGGCCCCATTCATGTCCAAGACTTCCCGCTCCACCATTCTTCGTGATATTGATAACCTTCATATCAGGTTCATAGTGAGCTAATCCCCAGCCACCACCACGAGCACCAAAAGCCATTGCTAGTTTACCATTAAGTGAAATGTCCTTATCCTCTAGGCCTAATAAATCTGCTAAGTCATGCATTGCTTCAGCTGACTTCACAAGATGAAAGCTACCTGACTTATCATCAACATAATGCCCGAACTCTACCCCACGGAAACCGAACGTCTTAGCCATATCTTCAGGCTTCTGAACACTTGTTTTACGGCCACCAATGCGCTGTATCTTCTCAGGCATCACCTTTTCCCATTTTTCAGCTGTTCCGCTTTCCTTTTTCTCCTTAGCAAAACGTGGACTAACTTTACCTGTAGCTACTTGATTTTTCAGCCATGAGTCAAGCCGACTACCATTACTTTCAACATAGCGTTTAGCGCCAGCTATAGCTTCTTCTTTTGTGGCTCTTCCGTAGGCCGAAGATAGGGGTATCCCTGTCTTAACTTCATGAATGAAGTGTTTACCATTAGCATCAACATAGTGGAATGCCTCAATATTAGGGGCTATGTCAATAGGTGTAGCATCTTTTGCTAGTTCAAACTTAGTGCCCTTGGTTGACTCCTTTCGGTAGTATTGCTGGCTCTTTTCTTCATCGGTTAGTTTCTTAGTTTCTTTACTTCCGAAGTACTTAGCCCATGTCAGCTTTTTGTCTCTTAGGGTCTGGTTGGTCCTTGCCTTACTCTCATGATCTGTGAAGTACTTTGTTAGCTTCTCACCGAGTGGGAAGAAGGGTTTCTTAGCTAAAGTTTCAGACATAGCTATACTGGCTTTGATTTCGTCAATACGTGCCTGCTTCTCGGCCCTCCATTGCTCAGGAGTTAAGTCTACAGGTTCCCGTTCCCCTGTTTTAGGATTACGCCTGCTAGTTCTTAGGTCATATTGTGACGGCCCATCCCTTAAATCTCTTTCTTGATAATGGAGAATACCTTGCTGATTTTTTAGATACTTAGGGTCTTCCGTTTTCATATAGTTCCTTAAGTAGCTATAAGCCCCATCGAACTCCTCTTGTGTCTTATGAGGCTCAAGTAGGCGCTGCAACTCGTTAATAGCTCGCATATAGTGAGCTCTTGCTACGGGGGTATCTTCAGGAGGCTTTGCTGCTATTCGATCATAGATGAGCTGCTTAAGCATAGCAACATTGACATCGACTCCCCGCTCCATTTCAGCTTTGAAATCAACAGGTGCTAAAATATTCTTTTTAACACACAAGGTCTGCGCGACTTCAGGAGCTACTTCTTCTAAAGCTTCAAGCCCCTGCATCGTTGGCTTTTCTGCAAATTCTGCCCGTAGACTAGCTTTATCCTTCTTAGATCCCCAAACTTTCTGACCAACATCACGAGCAGTTGTTTTGTTGACCTGGGCTTCAGTACGAATATCCGCAACTTCACCCTTTTTAGTCTTCTTAGGCTTAAGGTCTGGGTACTCATCTAATACAGCTTTAGGAACCTTCTGCCCTTCGTCTAAGGCCTTGGATACCAGACGTTTGTGTTGTGACTTAAATGACTCTAGGTTAAGGTTAAAATTAGCATTTCTCTTTTTGAGGGCTTCAGCGTACTTACTCCACGGAAGTTTCCATGCTTGGCCTAAATCTTCTTTGCTCTGTGTAAAACTTGAGGCATCAGGGATCATAGACATAATGTCTTTAGGATCCTCTATAGGTTTAGCCTTAGCCTTGGCCTTAGCTGGCTTAGTACCAAGCATCTCATGGGCTGCTTTCTGCTGCTCTTCAAGCGTTGCTTTCTTGCTCTTAGCTTTTGGCTTCTTAGCAAGTGCATCCACGTCTTTCTTCTGCTTTGCCATGAACTCAGGTGTTACCTTGGTTCGTTTCGTTGAGGACTCTTTGTTATTAGCTCCTTTGAGCGTGTCTTCAATAGCCTCTTTACCTGTTTTGGGCTTAGCTTTACTAGATGTAGACTTCTTGGCTTTTCTTGCAGCATCAGCAGCAGCCTTAGCTTCTTTGTCTATGGTTTCCTGATGTTCAGCTAAATGGGCCTTCGTCGCTTTCTTAGCACTCTTCACTCCCGGGATAGCACCAGCCAATACCTTACCGTTGAGAATATAGATATGGTGCCCGTTCATTGAGCGCCACACACCACCAGGTGGCAGGTCCTTGTGCAGAGACTTTGCCTGAGTCTTAGTCACTTTACCCGGTGCAAGGGCCTTCTGAAGATCAATATAGAGTCCTTTAACTACGCTCATGATACTTCTCTCAGCATACGAGCGGAATGCCCAGTGCCCAGCATCGATATCCTGCCTGCTATTGGTATTAGGGACAATGACATCATAGAGCTGAATATTAAGAGTTTTAGAGGCACCTTGAATTCCTGCATTATGCAGGACTTCACTTGACCCAAGGCCTGTGTACATGAAAAAGCTTTTACTGTTAGCTTTAATCAAACTTTCAAGGGCCTTCTTCCGAAGCTTATCTGGTGGCAAAGTTACATCAAGGGGCTCAGCATGGGTAATCCCGTTCTTTGTGTCAACGCCAATGATGTAGATTGATTTATCCGCATCATGAATACTAAGATTACTCTTGATGTAGGCTTTTACATCATCTACACCGTTCATCCTAGGGCCCGGTACACTGGCATCCTTTTCTTGGTAGGTTTCATAGACAGGGGCCTGCTTAGTTCTCATGATCTTAGAACGATCCATATTCTTGTTGAACTCAACAATGCTGCCATTGCCATTTAAGGCTGTGTACTCATTATCCCCTATGACAACATGACCACCGAACCTCATACCCATATGGTCTGCTACATCCCTAAAACGTTCGGTAACCGCCACATCCGGTTGACTCGGGGTGCTATCTCCTGTTGGGTGGTTATGGATTAGATAAACTGTATCTGCTCCGGATAGGAGCGGTACTTTCATCATGTCTTTAGGATCAATAATACTTGAATCAACATTACCTATGTGAGCACAGTGAATACCTACGACTTCCCCATCTTTGGTTCCCATAACATAGCTCTTCTCACGATCTGAATCAGTTAAATCAGCGAAAACTTGGGCCACGTCTTCACGGCTATTCACCTGCATATTAGGCACAGCATAACTACCTATTCGACGAGCGACGACTCTTACACGCCCCTTGTTTTGGTAGTCAGGTACTAGGTCGCTAGATTCTGAATTGCTAGTCTTAGGTAGGGAAACAACCTTAGGCTTAGGTACTCGTTTCTTAGTTGGATTATCAATTACTGGGGGCATCTTAGGGGCTGCTGCCTCACTAGCTTCAGTAGGTTTTTTAGAAGCCTTTGGTTTAGGTTCTTTATGCCCAGGTGATAGCCCTCTCATAGCCTTATGGTCAGATATTTTGGTATCGAAGTATTCTTGACCCCAACCACTAAGCCTAATCTCTGCGTGTTTAATAGCGTCTTCTTCCCCTGTGTAGGATGAAACTATTCTGGTCCCTGTTGTAGCCTCGTAGATATACGTATCTTCTGGATGCTCAGGGTCTGGGTGCTCCATGAAGAAGGAACCCTTAACAGACTTCAGCTTAACTTCTTTAGCATTGATGGCTTCTTTATAGGTCCCTGATCCAATATGGTAAACAAAGAATTTCTTAGGTGTAGGCTTTTTAGGCACTGCTTTCTTAACCGCTGCTTTCTTAACTTCAGGAACATTGACCACTAGCTCTTTTTTCTTGCTAGTGGTCTTCTTAGTCGTTGCTACTTTGCTACCAGCGGTCTTTTTTGGGGTAGCCTTGCTCTTGGTAGACTTTTTTGGTGTACTCCCCTTAGCTTTTATCTTTGCACTTGTCTTAGGTGCTTTTTTAGGCTCCTCCTTAACAACTGAAGAGACAATACCTTCATGCTTCTTAGCAAATTTTCCATCTCTTGCTCTCGGGTGAAGTTCTTGCTTAAAATACCCCTTTATAATGTCTAGGTCTTTTAAGTTAAGTATCTCCATGCTCATCCCTCCTTATGCTTCAACTACCTCCGGTTCCTGCACTGGTATCTTCGATGGCCACACGTTAGGCGTGTGGTAGGCTTTAGTCATCTGTCCCCTGCAGTGTAATTCCATGGACTTCACTAGCCCTTTTCTCTCCATATGCCTAAGCTGCTCCCGGCCAACATCAATAGCCTTCAGAACTTGAGCGGTTACTGGGTAGCCAGTGCCTCTTACCAGTCGTTCAATGGTTTGAGCAATAAACTGTGTATCAATAGGTTTTTTCATTCTTTGCCAGCTCCTCTTTTATGTATCTTATACCATGCAGCCACCTCAGCCGGTCCCCATAAAATCATATAACACAGTAAAATATGAACATGCTCTCTAGGTCTATGTGCCCCCATAAAATCATATAACACAGTAAAATATGAACATGCTCTCTAGGTCTATGTGCCCCCATAGCTTCATCATGCTCTTTGCTGAATAGATAGGCACCGTAGATCACATACACTGCTATAATCCACCACGGATAAAACATAGTTTGTCATCCCCTTTATTTCAATCACGTTTCAAACGTGAGCGTATTATTTGAGATTCGGATCGATTCCCATCCCTCGGCGAACTCTCTCTTCTTGGATCAATTCAACCGTGGTCTTCAGTACTGGCTTACCCTCTGCATTAGTCTTGTAGAAACGACTAAAGGCATGCAAACGATGCCGGCAACATGGATGTAAGGGAACACAGGGGATCCACTCTTTTGTTAGTCTTCCGTAATTACTTTTACCTACCCATATGTACTTCAGAGGGTCGGCACCCGGGTCTGAGGTCACTATGAACGTCTTTCCTTCGATTAACTTTTTGCAGTAATCACAGGACCCTTCAACAGGCGGTATCCAGACTTCTGTACCTTCAGCGCACCCCGCGATAAAAGTATCTGAACTAGCCATGGCAAGCTCTGTAATAGCCACTCTGCGCCAGTCTCTGTTCTGATCTCCGAAGGCATCAAAGAGGGCTTGAGCTAGCTTCTGAGCACCCCAGCGCTCATTCTGTGCTCTAATCACTAGTTGCCGGACACCTGCCCGGTGTTTATTACTGATTTCTTGAATCTTGTCCCCTGCTCGTAGGTTCGCATGTTCTACTGCTCTAAGCTCTTGGGGTTGCAATGGAAGGATCTTTACTGTCCTACCCTCAGCCTTAGCCCTCTCTTGCTCTTTGAGAGTCAATACTAGGCCTTCATGCTCTGCCTCTTTGATCGTCGAAGGAAAGCGGTCCACAAAGGCCCCAACCGTACTCAGCATCTCAGTGTCTGCATGACTTCTGATCTTAGCAATAAAGGCTGCTCTTATAGCAAACTGTTCAGCTAATTTTGCGTAGTCTGGTAGCTTCTGTTTCATGATATCGTCGATCTGCTTAAGCTTAGCTTTAGTCCACTCAGTCCCCTCTTGCAGTAGCTTAGCAAAAGCATTGCGCTTAGTCTTCGACAAGTTGATAAGGTCACTAAGCTTGTGTTTTCCATTGTCTAGGGCCTTAAACAGTTGATCCTCATAAGCTAAGAACTCAGGACTAAAGGCCTTCTGTAGCTGTACTGGCTCATCGCTTAACTCTAGTGCTGCGATTAGTTCTGCCATATTTTCCATTGCTGGACCCACTAGAATTTCATAGAGTTCATCTTCAGCTTCACCTAATAGCTGCTCATCGTTCGTGGTCCACACTGTACGCTCTAATCCAGAGGCCTTAGGACTTTTAACATTTAAGGCCTTAGACAGCTCAGAGACTATTTGAAGTTTATGGAAATTTGACAGATCTTTTAGGGTCTTCGGAAGTACGATATTCAATTGCTTCAACCTCCTCAACTCCTTTTAGTAGTCTCCCCATTCAATGGATACCTGCAGTTCCTCTTCTTCAGGACTTAGCATTTCCGAAGTATCTAAGCTCTTTTTGAGCGGTGGCTTCTTAGCTTGTGCCTGGGCCTTTGCTTTCATCTGCTCAATGTTCGTTTGATGCTTTTGGTCAAGTTGTTTACCTTCAAGGCCTTGCTTATGCGCCTTATCAGCCATCGCCAGCTGGTGTTCTTGATCCAGCTTCTTAGCCTCTAGGCCTTGTTGGTGCTGCTTATCCATGACTTCTAAAGCCTTACCGTGGGCATCATCAGCGGTCATTTTCTCTTGAGCCCCATCAATAGCTCCTTGTTGCTGTTGCTGTGCTTGCTGATCCTCTGCCATTTTAGCATTGACTTCAGCCATAAACACTTGAATCAGCGTAGGGTTACCAGGGGCTGTTGTCCACTGCGCTGGCTTACCCTCTTCGTCAAGTAGTTCATCCATGTCTTCTTTTTTCCGGATCTCTGCGACGACGACAACACCTGAATCGATCTGCTCCTTATACCGAGCCCACTTCTGTTCCTCATCCTGTTCATCAATACCAATCCAAGTGAAGGCGTACTGATCATCAATCCGGTCCACGATTTCTGAATTGAAGGTATTGGCTAAGAACTGCATGAGCGGGACGAATCCTTTATCCTTTGACTGGTCTATCTTGACTTCTGTATTGTCACTCTTCATAGTCCCACTACCACCGCTGGTCCAAGACTTAAATCCCACCTCATTGGGATCGATCTGATACACTGCACAGGCGATATTGAACAGGAATTCTAAGAATTCGTTGAACTCCATATCCCGATTATTGTTTTTAAAGTTTGTGAACTTAAAACCTTGACCCTCTTTCAAGGCCATCACAGGTACAGCCCACTTACCGGATGCTCCACTGGTCATTGCCTTCCAGTGCTTCTTAAAGCCCTCCAGGTGTGAGTCTTCATAGCTGCCTACAATCTCTAGTATGCCCTGAGGTAGATGTGATTCACTAAAGTAGCTTGTATTATACCGGACGCTATTCATGATCCCTGTGATAATCTCAATGAGTGTTTCAAGCTCTGACATTCCGAAGTCCACCATGTTGATATCTGTCTGAGGATTACGAATAGCAAAGCACAACTCGTCTTCTGTAAACTCTGCAATGATCTGGCCATTAACCCTCTGCACATAGGATATATCCTTAGCAATTGACTGTCCGGCCCGAGTCATTGGTTCATAGACAGGCATCTCCCGCTCTTCACCTACTAAATTACTCGCTACAAGCTCAATCGTTGCACCGTCTATAGCCCATACCTCTGCTATGGTTCCTTTGCGGTTACCTACATTCTCAAAGGTTACAACGTCAAGCGTCAAGGTATCCCGTACAATCTTACGCATGAACTTATCAAAGTTATCCTTACGCTTAGCATTGGGTACTGCACCTGTAGTCATAAAGAACTCTTCAAGCTCGAAGGCTCGCTTCTTCTGAGCCTCGTTCATCTTAGCTTCTCGATCCTTCAGTACGATTTTAAAGCCCATATCCCCTTCGAACCGTGGCCTTCGAGAGAAACGAGCTACTTGATTAAGGCGCGTGTTAATGATTGCAGCAACCGCCGGAATCTTAGCCATTCTCCTAAGGGTAGAATAGGGTACAGCCGTAGGCTTTTGCCTTAACCCATTAGATCCTGTTGTCATATAGGGGTCAATAATTGCAGACTTAGGGTTTCCCATCTTTATCCTCTCTCCACTAGCGAAGGCCTTCAGAAGCTCTTCAGCCTTAGGAGCTGTTGCACAAATGTCTAGTATATTATCCATCGTCATACCTCCTTAGTGCCCTTCCTCTATGTAGTATCTTTTACCATCAATCTCGACGTAGGGGTACAGACGTACAATATCTACTACGCTTGCACTGTACATTCCTGTAGTGATGTTAACCCTTTCGGCTATCCTGTCTTCATACTCCCACTGTATTCTGAGTGTTTTCCCACCCATAGTCATGCCTCCTTTATCTAAAACAAAAAGAGCAGACGAAGGTTGTCCCCTTCCTCCGCTCTTTCTTTAATTCCCCCTGGGTCGTGGTTAGCTTATACTTGATTACTTATCGTAATTACAGCAGTGCCTATAACTCCTGATCCATCATGAGCTAGGGCTTTAACTGTCACTGTACCATTGGTCAGCGCCGTTAATATGCCTTCTGCGCTAATCTCTGCGGTCCCTGTACCTGGTATAACGCTAAGGACAACCGTTCGATCTGTTGCCCCAACAGGCAGCGCATCAATCTGCATCTCTAGGGTGCCTCCATCAACTTCAATAGTCGTGGCATCCCCTGCTCCAGTCACTGTTAGACTCTGTACCCATACACTCTGATTACTTAAGGTGATTACCTTAGTACCCGCGGTCTTAGTCACATCATTAGCCGTTGCCTTCACTGTGACCGTTCCATCTGTCAGTGCCTGTAATAAGCCATCAGCACCAATTACCGCTGTTCCTGTGCCAGCTGCAACGCTCCATGCTACTGACTTATCCGTAGCAATAGCCGGAAGAACTTCAGCTAACATCTGCAGCCTAGCCTTATCCACGGCAATGGCTACTGCACCACTAGTTCCAGTGACATTGACCGTTAGCACCTTCGTAGGGAAAGTTCCTCTTCCGAAGATCTGGCCACAATTAGGGCAGTGCTTCTCACCTGCAGCTCCGGGCCTTGTTGAATTAATACCCTTCGGTACGACTTTTACCTGACACTGTGGACACTTAGCAAGCAGCTTACTTGCACTTTCATCAATGCTGGTGTATTCTCGTGTATCTCCGATTTGAGTCATATAAATTCCTCCGTCCCTTTACGTATTAAGCTAATAATACCATTATTTACGATAAATCAATAGTCTTTTTACTTCGGAAGACTATTAGACTTTACTACGACGCTCATTTCTACGGTATGGGCTTCTTGTAGGCTTATCGATATGGGTTAGCTCCCAGTTATGCTTTGGTGGTGGTTCTAGCCAGAGTTTGCTAGGCTTTTGTTTTTCGCATCGGTCCTTAAGAGCGAGTATGCACCTGTCACACTTGGGCTCCTTTGCCCCTGCAAAGAATCCAAGGATTAGACAACCGATAATTACCCCCGCTAGTAGTATGGGTATAACCCATCCGACATGCACAGTCCATCCAACGTCTACCATATTCCCCTTCCTCCTCTTAGCTCTTCATGAGCTTATAATCTTCGGCTAGCAGGGCTGCCGACTCTGCATCATCCCAATAGCTTAGATTACCATCGCACATCCGGCCTTTTTTGATATCATTATCCACGAGCTCTAACCAATAGACCGCATTATCCCCATCCATCCAGTAGGTCCTTGTGATCTTATGCCCCAACTTCAGAAGCTGTAGAGCCATTGTGAAATCAAAAGTTGCACCATCTAGCGACTTTATGTTTATAGTATTAGGTGCAAGAAGTGCTGTTACCTTAGGTGCTCCTTCATAGCACATAGCAGTTCTCCACGCTTTCTTGAGTGCCTCGATCTCTTCAGGTAAAGGATCTTCTTTTAACTTGATTAGAAAAACACTCGAATCGAGCGGTTGTATTTCTAGACCTGCCCCTATAGTTCTACGAGCCTCAGCTTTTGTGTATGCCTTCTCAAACTGAGCTTTTGGGGACCATGAAGTGTACCCGTCTTCGTACTTCACTAAGTAACCATTACCTTCTGCATCTGCATTTGACGCATCTATAAACCTATTTAGTAACTTAGCTGCATCCTCTCCTGTCATAGGCTTTGCCTCGATCATCTTAAATCCAATGTACTTATCCATTTGTTTCATCCTCCTTTTTATACCCAGAAGTCTCCCCCACCACCGCTTTTTGTAATCTTCCGTAGAGCAATAGATAGGTAATTCGCTGCATGGGCGAAATGGTCCCCACCAGGCATACAGCCAACTCGCTCAGTGATAATCTCTTTCTTAGTCTTCTCATCCTCTTCGATATCGCGTATCAAGACAATGTTTGTCAAGTGCTTGATAAAGAAGGTTTCAAAGAGGGGATTTAGCACAACCCATGCAGGTATTACAAAGAGTCCCTCACGGAAGGCCCGGGCCATAAGCTTAAGAGCTAATGTACGGTCTACATTAACCTTAGCATCGTCTTCACTCCATTGGTCATCAACATTCTTAGTTGAGGTCGTTGATAAATTAGGGTAAAAGCAGCTGAAGACTTTACCCGGGAATACCTGCATGAGCTCCCAGTTACGGTCCTTCCCATAGCCAGCGTCAAAGACTCCACGCCGTGCGTCCCACTGTCGCATCTTATCAGCAGTTCTGGTTATGTGTGGGTTGTTCTTCCGGCCATCTGTAGTCACAGCTTCTTCGTCTTTAACGTCCCATATGTCTAGGATTATGACCTTGCTCGGGTTATCTGGATGGGGCATACCAGCAATTCCCCATGATGTGTTCCCCCAGTCTACACCTAAGCACACACGATCCCTTCTAAGGTCATAGGGATTTGTGAGGGACGTGTCACAGCATCTAAGGATATCTCCCTTTGATACCATGATATTATCCCCGAGGTAGGTTAGGCCAATAACATAGTTCATGAACAGCTGCTCTAGCTTGTAGTCAGCTTTCTTCTGCATGAGTTGGCTAGCGCTAATCCATGGGCACATGAGCTGGCTAATCTGATAACCCCTGATTCGGTCCCTATGTGGGTAGAGCGGTTGCCATGTACCATTGATCCGCATCTCATCACTGATAGGCCTCTTACACTTCAAACAAATGTAGATGTATCTATCTGACCCTTGTACCCAGTCATAAACTAGGTGCAGGTTATGATTGGGTCTATCATGACGGTCTACAGTAAGCTGCTCTATGCCCTTCGGAAAGTCATGAATCATCGTAGTCCAGTGGCCACAGTGCGGGCACTTCATAAACCAGTGCTGCTGGTCTGAATCTTTAAAGCTTGCATTCACACCGACGCCTGGGAGACTAGGTGTTGATACATCCCTTCTCCAACCATAGGCGCTGGATGATAGCGTTTCGTTGAATGCTATCATTACGTTGGGTGCCATCCGGTCAATCTCATCGAACACTACAACGTCGCAGGGTATACCTTCTCCGGCCTTAGGTGTACTACCACTACGGAAGTAGAGCCAGCTATTGTCTCCCATCTTCCGTAGGCGTACATTATCCACAGGATCTTCACCCTGCTTCTTTTTCCCTGTCTTTGGGTCATAGCCCATACGACTCTTCACATGGGGGGATTCTCTCATAACCTCTTCAATACGAGTCTTTGAGAAGTCTGCCACCTGATCAAACGTTGGGAAGACGTAGACAATAGACGAATAGGGGTGTGTATCTGCAAACCATAGGACTTCTCTAACCTCATTCTCACTGGCCCCACACTGCCGAGACTTTTGCTCTGATTTATAAGGGTGCTGATCATCCAGCATCTGCTGAAGGAACTGCCTCTGCCCACGGAGCCCTATATTCTGCTCTTGAGGTGATATCTGAAAGGGCTTCCGTAGGTCCAAGGAGCCATCAGGATTAAGCTGTTCGAAGCGATAAGGCTTTCCCCTTAGCTTAGTGTGAAACTGAGCCCATATAGAGGGCCTGGTGCGCACTTGGTAATCAAATATCTCCTGTCTTGAAAAACCCTCCATAGTGCTCACTCCATCTTCCGTTTCTTAGGTGCTCTGTTTCTATGCTTGTCAATTAAAAACTGGATGAACTCTTTCTTAAGCCCAAGTACTTCTAGTAGCTTAGTAAAGGCCCAATCCCATGCATAGCATACACCCACAACGAGCAGACCAGCGAGTCCAGCTAAGGATAGGATAATGATCGCATGTAGTAAAGTGTCAGATACCTTGAACATAATGTCACTTCCCTTGCTGCCAATTATAATACTTAGGCTTCCTGCCTAAGCTTTTGATCTTAATATACCGAGCTCTTAAGTACTTGACTACCTTCCGTAGCTTAAGGATCTCTACCACGAATACTAGACTGACGACCATAAGTCCTAATGTAAGTGCAATGATGATCGATACAGTTGTCCCTGCATCATACATCGGTGTATTCCTCCTCTATGCTCTGACCTATTTAACCTTAGTCCTCGACTTCTGTACCCGCTTCTAATTTCTTTTGCTTGGCTTCAAGCCTCGTCTGTTGCTTTAAGCGTTTTCGTTCTATTCTTGTTGCCACCTTGTCTCTAAATTTTAGTATCATATCGTACATATCTGTGCTAAGCCAAAAGAACCCCTCACGAAATGTCATGCCTTTAGGCACTAAGTAGTCAAATACTTCTATAGGCATTCCATTTGTAGTAGTCAGATTAACGAGCGGTATTTCTGGAACTACAGGTTTTTTGTGGTACTCCTGTATCAACCATATAAAAGTATCGATGTAGTCTAGTTTGCAATCCAGTGCTTTTTTACCAGTAAATCCTCCTACAAGTAGTATAAAACCCTTAAACGTTATGTCATAAAATCTTTGTGTTCTACCTTGAGCATCTGTGTATTCTTTTAGGATAAAGTAGTCTTTTGAGATATGCGCAAAATTGCGCATATCTATTTTGGGTATTAAATTTTCAATGGCGCGTACTACATCCCTATGGACCTTTTCAAAATTTTCAGCAATAATACGGCTATCTACTGTATCAGTACCATTATTAATTGCTATCTTTGTTAGCTCATTCGTAGCCTATCACCCTCTTTACTTAATTAATGGAATAAAAGTATTCCATTAATTAAGTAGTATAATATAGCGTAGTTTAATTAGCAATGACATTGTGCTATACTACTCTAAAAAGGAGGTATAACTTTATGCTACTCGCTAGAACAAAAGTAGGTATAAATATGGATAATAAGTTGCTTGAGATACTGAGAGGGCTATCTAAACAGACAAAGATTCCAGTATCTAGGCTAGTAGATGAGGCTGTAGAAGACCTTGTGACTAAGTACCAAAAGAAAAGAGCTTCAGAAGATCAACTCTTAGTGGGTTGATCTTCTTCTTTTTATGCCTTCACAAACCCATGTCTTTTACACACTGGGCACGACTCCTTAAGTTCTAGCCGTGTAGGTAGCCCATGGTTATTCTGTATTGACCAAGACACTGGGACCTTACCTGAGCCGTTGCAGTAGCTGCATTTCTTGGACTTCCGTACATGGGCTATAGCAGGTTTCTCCTGCAGTATGCTAGCCATCAGTGGGTGCCAAAGTATGGATTCTTATGCTGCTCCATATCCGCTTGAAGAATCTGAAGGCTGCTATTTGGGCACATGCCCTGGCTGGATATGATCTGAAGAGGTCTTTCACAGTAGCTGCATTTCGTTTGGTTGGTACTTCCGTAGGTCACATTGCACACTTGGCAAATCTTAGGCACGACAATCATTCCCCCTGTTTACTCATTCGTTTAACACGAACCCGCTCATAGCTATAGTTTGTCCACTCTATAGCGTTGTACAGGTTGTTTAACAGCTACTCCTCAAAGATAACTATCTTTCCCGTATGCTCTGCATGTAGCTTTTCAATATTCGCCCCAATACTAGGCTCCCAGCCACGAAGTAGATATATTGCTTCGCAGATACTAAGCATCGGAATGCACACACTCATATACTCTTCTTGTGTAAATCCTTTAGGTAATAGCGCAGGATTAAGAGCTATGTTTCCGGATTCTGTCAGCGCTTTCTCAGCCCGTGCAAATTCTGCTTGATAGTTCTCATTACCCGTTATACTACCAGCGATGTATATTTTCATAAGCTTTCTACTCCTTTTCACCAGTGATACCCCGGATCACATCATCACTGACATCCTTGAATTGGGCTTCTAAAGCCCTTCGTTCTTCGGCACTTTTGCTTGCCATTATAGTGTCAATGTTGGCTATAGCCACACCCACCAGACCGCTTATGCTTGTGTTCTGTTCCACTCTTGACTGCTCTACAAATTCATCTTTCTCTTGAGCGATTTGCTTGGCAATTGTTTGAATGGCGGTTAGCACTGGGCCAATGGACTTATCTGTTAGATTAACACCATCAATCTCAGCCACAACCTTATCAAAGAGCAAGCGGGTTACTTTATTAAGTCCCGCAATCCGCTCTTGCTTATTGGCCCATCCTGTCTCCATTACGAGCCCATTAACATGGCCCTTGAACTCCGGGTGCTGCAGCCATGCATAGATCATGGATTTATGCAGACCAAGTTCCTTAGCTATTTGGGTGATAGGATGTCCAGCGCTTATCATGTCTGCAGCCTTGTAGCGCCTAGGGTTCCACCTCCATGTCTTCGGTATTACATTCCTATAGCTGGCGGGGACAACAATTGTGTACACCTTATCACCAGATCCTCTAACCTCAAGCTGTATATACTTCGGAGCCTTACCCGTTAATACTTTACGGGATGTTATAGGGTTTTTTGGCTTTTTGTTAACAGCGATGACCCTGCCCTGAGTAGTAGGCATGGGCTTATCTAACTGCATACGGAGTTTTTTCCCTTTAGTAGCTTTTGGGGCCTCTGCTGCAGCTATTTCCTCAGGCGTATTTTTCACAGGTTTTGCAGCCTGTTTTATTTTAGATATTAGTTTGTGCCCCATGGGTAAAATCGCCTCCCTCCTAGGTGTATAGGGCTTCTGAACCCTTTCGTCTAGCGAACTCTATGGAGTATTTTACCACATATAGAAGAAAATTAATAGACAATAGTTCACAAGTTTGAACAAACAATTTTAAAATACATATATAAGAAGAAATAAAAAATTAACCTAATATAAATAAACTATTTTTTGATCCTTAAAGTACTTATTTCCTTTGTCGTTTTCTTATGAATTTTTATGCACTTTATGCACTACATTTTAAAAATATATTTTTAAAATAGGTCATTTTTACTGTTTTCAAGGTTTTCTCGATTACGTACGAGTTGATACGTAATTATCAAGTGCCACGGCTTTTATTTTTTGCAATTTTTTTTTTTTTTTTTTTTGCACTTTTTTTCTGAACAACCATGAACAAATTTGCAGTTTTGGTACAAAAACTAATTTTTTTTTTTATAGACCCCTTTTTTCTTTTGTGTCTTTAACAATTCCTTACCAACTCGTACGTAATCGAGAAAATTTTTTTCAAAAGCTCGGAAAAGCCCTTTTTTGACCCCATTCTTGGCTCCACTTATTGGTAATTTCCTCTTGCTAATGGTCAGACCAACAGACCAATTCTCCAAGCTTCTCACCCCGGCCTCAAAATATCCTAATTATTTACATGGGTATTTTTGTAATAAATGCTCAAACGCAGTGATACCTAGGCGCACAGCCATTTGTAATATTTTTACTTTTCACCTAAAAACACCTCATTTTAAAAATCCCTATATTATACTACAGACTTATAAAGATTGCAATAAAACACCTATGCATAATTATGCACTCGACTGCATAAACCCTGTCAGATTATTCTGTCATGGATTTTTAACCCATTTATAGGTGGTATTAGGAATATGAAAGTACCTCCCCTTAAACCTGAATGTTACACAAGGTTATTATGTTACATTCGTCGAAGGCCTGTGTTACATTCGTCAAAGGCCTGTGTAGGAGGGCATAAGAAGTCTATTGGTTACACATAAGAAAAGCCCCAATGCCTTGCAGCACTAGGGCTTAAGCCTTCTATATAATTTAAGTCCGATTAATACCATAGGTATTGTCAGCCAATATCCCTTTCCTTAGAACCTTATTTATTCGATCAACGTGCAAGCCAGTGGTGCTCTGCTCCTTTGTCACCCCATGCTGTGTTTCCATGCAATTCCACCACATATCCCGCCGGGCATTATGCACGATCACTTTCGTATTGATTTTGATCTTAAGCTCTTTTAGTAGTTTCTCTAAACTACGAATCTCTGAAGCCTGTGAAGCAAGACCCTCATAGGCAGCCATGTCCTCAGCTGTAAGTACAGCAACAATCTCACCCTTCTCCTGCTCATCAACTTCAGTAAGTACACCCATAGTAACAAGCAACTTCCGTGCTAGTAATACATCCATCTCTTTCATATTCGCCAGCTCCTCTTCTCTCTTTAGATTACCTTTAATCCATGGGCTAAGAACATCTCAGTTGTATCCTTGGGCTTAAGCCTTCTGTAGGATACAAGAGCATCCATGCACCCTTTCTTAGTCCCTCGATGGGAAACAATCCCAGCTTTGATTAAGAACCACTCGGTCACAGGCTCCACCGCCTTAGTGACACTGGGCTTCCGTACACTTTTAGCCAGCTCTTCCTGATGGCTTTCTTTTTTGACATAAGTATCTATTTGCTCAGCCATTGCCCCGGCTGGTGGTCTGGGATATCTAACTGGCATAGCTTGTCCACCATCCCTTTAAAAATTTTAGTTCTCCCCCAAAATCCCCCTGATTTATAGTATACAACCCTGAACAAGTATAGACAAGTATCTAGAGCAAAATACTGAGCACAAACAGCACAGTCACTAGGGCTATACCACCCCAGACATCCCCTATAGTGAATGATTTAACAAACTTTTTTGAATCTTTAAATACCTCAACAAAGATATCAATAATACCTTCGATTCCCTCTAACATATACGAACCACTCCCTTTATTTTAGTAGGCTTGTCCACATACTAAGTAAAGGAAAAGAGCCCCCTATTCCTGGGGCTCTTTTATCCATGTACCATCAGTCCTGCAGTACTCATCAATATCAGTAACCATTAGAGTCTTCGGGTGGTTGTGGGTCTTTTCAAGCCATGCTTGGAGTGCATTATTAAGCATCTCATCCAGTGTAAGCTTCTCATCTTCTGTGATTTTCTCGTACCACCGTTCACCATGCTCAAATTCACTGCCATACTCATCGTCTAAATACTGTGACACTTGGCGTAATACCTCATCAGTAACCATTACATAATTTTGAGGTATTGTGATAGGCACAAGCTGGCCAATGTAGAAGACTTCATAACCATCCTCTAGGGCTGCATCTTTACCAGCTTCATAGGCCTCTTCACCTGTTTCAAAGACTTCATTGTCCCACAAACCATCCTCACTAAAATTGTAAGACCATTTCTCAGGTTCAGGTATTAATGGGTACTTAGGGCACCCATGCTCAGGGCATAGAATACAATCTTCATTTTCTGAGCAATCTAAGCATAAGCAGGTAGCCTCTACGTGCTGGATGCATGCCCCTTCCAACCCAATCTTAACTTCATTACATGTTTTAGACATCGGTCTTCAGCTCCTTTACTTAGTCCACAGGTAGTCTATTAAATCTAAGTAATCGGTTAAGTCTTGTTCGGACATTGAATTTAAGTCTTTGGGCTCTAATCCAAATTCCTTCTCCCCGTATTGAATAAATTGGCGAAAGGTTTCGTTCTCCGGTCTTCCACTCCTTTAAGTAGTTTAATCCATGACTCTGCGTACCCTGGCTTAATTGCAAATGGGCATAAGATTCTACCTATCCTAACACCCTTTACATGGTTTTTTCTGCATCCGTATTCAGGACATAAGTCGCAATCAAATGCCTCTAAACATCCATTACACTTACATAAGTCCTCAGGTTGCGTGCATTCACAGTGAGGCATCAGCCCTCATCTCCTTTTAGATATTCACATTAATGCTCGCCCTAAAATCAGCAGTTTCCCATTCGCTTCTATAGTTCTGCTTAGACTTAGTTTCAATAGCCACTTGGTGTAGCTCGATCTTTTGACCTGGGAACTTCCCTTGTAAATCCTTCAGTACGAGATTTTTTAGGTCTGTTACATTGTACTCAATTTTAATATTTGCCATAGTAGCACCCGCTCCTTTCTTTCAAAATGGTAGATCATCTGATAGCCCCATAGGACAATTCATATTAGGAGCACAGTTTCCTTCATGTCCATGAGGATTATCAGGATGACTACAAATAGCTTCTTCAGGTGGTGTTTGATACGGGCACCCTTTACCAAACCATTGGGGCTTAAGCTCTTCTACAGGTTTAGTAGCCCTAGGGTTTATAATCTGCCTAGCCTTACGAGGACCTTCTTGAACATGCATATCCCCCTGCCCTTTGAGTGTTATCCATGAGGGTTTCCATTCGGGTTCTCCATATTGCCTTTTCCAACCAACAACATTTTGGTAGTCAGCCACCTGTTTTCCTTCGGTGTAGTTTTTATCCTCTGCATGCATGGCTAGGAGTAGGTTACCGCAGGCCAGAGCGTCGAAATAAGCACTGTGCCAGGCCTCTTGGGGCACATTATACTTCTTGCACATATCTGGGAGTTTATGAGGGTACTTGTGTCTGTCTCGTGCAATAGTAAGTGTATCAATTAAGGTGTTACAAACACCACACTCAATCCGACCAGCAGCTCGGTAGAATAGCTCATAATCAAAAAGAACATTGTGACCAACAATAGGCTCACTTCGCAAAAAGTACACTAGAGTTATAATCGCCTGATCCTCACTCATGCCCTTCAGAAGGTCCTCGTTGGTATGCCCTGTAAGTTTAGTTATCTCTTCACTTATAAACATTTCTGGGTTAACTAAGGTATTAAATATAGCCACAGGCTCACCGTCTGTGAACCGAACCGCTCCTATTTCAATGATCCGGTCATTAGCCCGGTCAAAGCCTGTCGTCTCAAAATCAATTGCATAAAAGGTCCGAGGGAGCGGTTTAACGACCGCTCCGGATCTTTGTTGAACTTTTTGATCTCGTTTATCCCTACCAGCTCTAAGTTTATTAAAATCAACCATAGTTTGCAGCTCCTCCTCAGTTATAAATAGTATTGGATCATACCTAGGATCTTCTGAAGCTTTGTACTCCTCATCATCAAGGATTCCATTAACACATGGTTCATCTGGACCTAGATCATCAGGACACGCACCTTGATAAAGTCCTACACCCGTACATCCTTCAGGACAATGCCAGTCTCTAATCATCGGTAAAACATCCCAAAGATATACTTAGCCCTGTCTTCCTCTGCTTTAATCTTTTGGCGTCTATTGCAGGTAGCTAAGCAGTAATTGTAGGACACTATAAAGTTATTACATTTGGTAAGTTGCTTAGTCTTAGGATCTGTGCAGAACCTGCATCCAGAATCGTCATGAATTTCTGGTGCTACATACCTACATAGCTTTTTCCATTTGAAATGGTACAGAATATCATGTTTACTTGGGTAGATTAGCTTTATACCTACCATTGGCAAAGGGCATATATAAACTGCCCTGTTCTTTATATCAGTAAAAGCTCCCATCCATAAGTCGTACCAACGAAAAAATAGGCTCAAGTTAAATAGTTTTTTCATTGGCTATCCTCCTTGGGCCAACCTTTACACCCCGTAAAACAGCCTAAGACTTCCATAGTATTAATACCCTCTGACCTAGGCTTAAGTATAGGAGTATTAATTAAAGGCTCATGCATTTGGACTACTCTATACCAATCCATTATGTTTTGGCAGGTAGGGCAGCATGTTACATTTAAGCCATCATTACTTACTAGATAAAGCTTAGCCCCTTTTAGGTTATGACTACCAGCCTTCATAAGAGCCATTTGTTCTGCATGAATAGCTGGGCACCC
>Ga0209728_1000364_pt1 | contig 40245 bp, 62 predicted proteins | sample RifGroD1_FD_183997 | JGI IMG/M metagenome (GOLD analysis project Ga0209728, IMG submission 183997) | Groundwater microbial communities from Rifle, Colorado, USA - Groundwater D1 (SPAdes) (version 2) | ecosystem: Environmental > Aquatic > Deep subsurface > Groundwater | place: Rifle, Colorado... | reverse complement strand
CTTGACTAGGTTGTCAATTTCAAACTCAACCCGTCCTGAGTTAGTGAGTCTGAAAGCTATTTCCATTATACCCTTTTCCCATCTATCTTTGCGGACAATAGTACCATCCCTACGAAACTCATAGTCTTCAGGATCCTTTCCGCGAAATTCAGGGATGATGAAGTCCTCCATTGTTACTTTTCTTGGCACGTTTCGCCTCCTCTGGAAATAGTTTTTGATAGCAGTCCTTGTGCAGGATTCTGTTGTGGCCGTCGACCTCAACCTCGACGTGGTGGTTGCCCCCAGAGCTGCCGGCCACACTCCCAGCAAAAGCGTACTCGTGGCTTTCTTTGCATCTCATCTCCTTATAAATATGAGACACAACCAAGGTTGTGTCTCATTGGTGAGTCGCTACCCTCTCTGTTGTCCGTGCTTCGGGTCAATGTATGGAGGATTAGGTGGGCGATTACCTCTTTCTTTCAACGTCCCCGCTACTGCTCTGGCCGCAAGTTTTTCAATATTGATCTCCATTATCTCTGGGATGGTTGGTAATCCGATAGGTGCAATTGTCTGCTCAAGCACAATTGTAAGTTGCATCAAAGCTTTGGTAATTACTCCAGTTACAGGGGCCTGGAATCCAGATCTAATTGCTTTCTTATACTGCTCAGCCAATCTCGCAGCAACAATAAGAATAGTGTACCCACTGAAATCTGCATCCTTATAAACCATTGGGTAGCACTCAGAAAGTCTTATACCTCGACTGGTGCAGATCGCTGCGCAATACCACAAAACGTCGCCAGCCTCTTTGGTTACTTTTTCTGGGTCGCCGCCGACCAGCGCCTCAGTAAACTCCCCAGCCTCCCCGACCAGACCAAGGACCGGGTAGACCAAGGACTCTTTAGGGTAAACTGCGGTCTTGTTTGCGGCCAGCTGGTAGGCGTTCCACTTGTCCAGTATTTTCTGCCAAGGTACTGTTTCCATTTGTTCTCTCCCATCTTTGAATAACGTTTCGCTCCTGCTCCCAGAAGCCGTTTTTACATTTGTCGCACCAGATGCCCTTGGAAGGGCTGCACAAGGCAACCCCTCCGCAGTACGGGCACTGGCATTCAGTGCTGCCGCTCATACCTACCTCTTTTTCGACTTCACTTTCAGGATATATTCAAGGTTGTCGGCCACGTTCTTGTCTCCGCGGATTTCGACGAAACGAGCATGGTCGAATGACCTGGGCTTATCTGTATCTTTGGATTTAGATACGGCATTGAACCTGACCGTGCAGATCTTGCCGACAAATGTCTCAGGGTCCTCGTCACGCATCGCGTCGGTCATGCCTGAGCATTTGCCTACCAGTCCGCCGCAGGAGCTTCTGATGTGGAATGAGCCCAATCTGTGCTCGTGTTTGCCGCCGGCCTTGCCCTTCTCCCAGCCGCAGATCTCGACCTCGCACTCCTTAACAGCCTTGAGCTTAGACTGGAACAGGCTGGTGCCGTCTTTCCAGACCTCATTCGGGTGCTTGACGATAGTGCCCTCGTAAGGTTCCTCGCCTTCCGGCACCGGCCGGGCCCGGACCTCATAATAGTGGTCCCAAGCTTCCTCTTTTGTTCGCACCCGCCGGGTCTCTGTCTGGTGAATGATGTCGTAATCGATTGTGGCGGCGTCGATAACTTGGGCGACACACTCTCGCCGTTGTCGGACCGTGAGCGGGCTGTAGCCGTCGAAATAATGGTCGTAGGGTAGGCAGGTCCAGAGGGAAAAACTGATCCTGCTCAGTTCCTCCTGGCTGCCGTAACCGCCCTGGAATTTGTTGATCGTGGCGTTGCCGAGCGTCCGTGGTAGCCAAGGGAAGCTTTCATCCCCGGAAAGAACCAGCCCCTCGCCCTCGAACACGATGCCGGATGCGAACGTGTCCTCGTCCACGCCGCCGACGTTAACGACGCCCGGGTCGAGGGCGAGGAAGTTTTCGTCGAAGTAGCCGTCGAAGTCAAAGACCTTGCCGTTGCGGGATTCAAATATTGGCTTGCCGCCGGCCGGGATCTTGATCCTGATGAAGAGGCCGTTTTCCTTTAGGTCCGAGTGGGCGAATTCGCCGTCGACAAGGTCGCCGAAGATGCGGTCGAGTTCGGCGTCCGTGCTGCACCGTTGATAACCAAAATACGGGATCTCCCCGGGGAGTATAGCATGCATAGACTTCGCCGAAAAGCCGCAATCGGGGTTCTTCCTAAGGATGCAATTGAGCACAGCAAGATGTTCGGGTGATTGACTGCCAAGACCGGCCAATAGTTCTTTCTGCTCTTTACTGGCAGCCCTTTGAGTGTTAAGCTCGTCCAGCAGTTTATAGAAATCGCCGCCAACAGGAGAAGTTACAGCTACTCTGGCTACATTGAAAGTCAAAGAATCATCGAGACAATAATGCATGAATCGATTGAAGTCCGGGTCTTTCATATATTCCTTGATTAGGGTTCTTTTGACCTCTTTATTCACTGCCGCTACTCTGTCTCGTTTCTCCAAAATGCTTTTCATTTAATCTCCTGTATTGGGTGTTTTAGTTTATTATCAATTATGAATTTATTCCTAGCAGCAACCGCTTCATGTAATGTCGTGCAGCAGGCTATTAGAATCCGCTTATTAGATATACTTTTATCACTTATTCTCGCTATGTATAAACTAGCACTCATCATATAATGGACACCAGTGTAGCCCGAACTGTTATTTGATTTCTTCCTTCTATTTATAGCGTTCTGAGACGGGGTGGTGAAGTGGCAGTTACCTGGCTCGTAGTCCCCGTTGTTCTCTTTCCTATCTAACTGCAACCCAGGCTCAGCTCCATTTAGCTCAGCCCATTTTATAAAAAGTAAAGGCGAGTTCACCCAATCATCACAAACCTTTATACCTCTACCACCGTATAAGTGATATTCCTTATATTTAGGGTTTCTGCACCTGTTAACCATACACCACCAAGTCTTATATAGGTGGTGGTAGTACATCCCGTGTATTGGTTTTTTGTATCCCACTGTCCTTCCCCAAATAATGGTCTATGGCCCTTCTCAGTAGCTCAGCTACGGTCAGGCCAGTATCCGCAGATAGCTTTCGAAGAGCTTCTATCTGTTTTTCTGTAAAGTACGAATTTATCTTCTTCATAAACTATTTATACTCCTTACGGGTGTACGTGTCAACTATACTTCAATAATATTATTTGCCAATCCGTCGCTGACCTCTTCGTGAGTGACCAGAATTACTTGAGGAATTCCAAGGGACGCTACCTGGGCCATGGCCGCTGCGGTTCTCTCAACGTCCATCCCTGCTGCAATTTCATCTAACAAAACAAAATCCGTGGCCGGACAGAACACTGCCCTGATCGCCGCCCGCATCGCCAGCCCGAGGGAATCCAACGTCGACCCTGACAGCCTGACGGTTTTAATGCCGTTGACTTTAAAGACCTTGCCCTCCCGGGTGATGTCGGAAACGGTGCCGCGAATAGAAGAGAAGCACTCGTTGGCTGCGGTCAAGAGCGTGTTCCAGACGCCTTCGATTACGGTCGTGCGGGCCTCCGCGACCGCCCGGTGCAGCGCGTTGTTCTCCGCGGACTTCAGTATCTGGTTTCTGACGCCCTGGATGTCGCCCTTGATTGTGGCCACATCCTCGCCGTGTTTATTGACGGTCTGCTGGTCGAGGGCGAGTTTGGTTCGGGCCGCGTTGGCGCCCTCGATCTGGGCGTTGAGCTTTGTCTGTAGCTCCACCAACTGTACCTTGCCAGTGGATATTGAAACTACAAGCACCTCAATTTGCTCGGATGGGTCCTTGAGCTTGGCCGACTGGGACCGCAAGCCCGTGAGCTTGACCTCGGCCGCAGACAACTCCGCGCAGCATTTATGAAACTCCTTGGCCTTCCCCTCCAACTGGGTGGCCAAGCCCGTGCAGTAGACCACGTCGTTGTTGGCCTTGTCGATCTGCTGCTGGTTGGTTTTCTCCGGAGCGTCTGCGCCCCAAGATATGCTCCAGGGGTAGACGTCCTTATTCACCCATAGAGAAGTAGCTGTAACAGTCTCCAACAGGGCGACGACCTTGTCCTGGACCGTGATGATGCCCTCCAGTATCCTGACCGTCTCTTCTGTTTCAGTAAGAGCTTCCTTCAATTTACTAATACTCTCGTTGATCTGTTCAAGTTCCTTCGCCCGAGCCTGCTCTAGGATAACGATCAACTCCTCAGTCTTCTTAAGGGTGCGGTCGAATTCCTTCTCCAGATCCTTTTCCTGCTGCGCACGGGCATCACGCTGCGCTTGATAAGCAGCCTCTAATTCAGCCTCTAGCCCTTGCTTGGCGTCATTAAGAGCCACCAACTCGTCGTTGATAGCGTCATTGACAGCCTCAGCTTTTTCATGGAGGTCTGTACCACAAGTTGGGCAAATTTCTTCCAGTATCTGTTTGGATAAGGCCACAGCCGCCTGAGTACCCACGTCAGCGATCTCTTGTTTGAGCTTGGCCACCTCCTCGGAGTCTCCGGTCATCGCTTTCAGCACTGCCTTCTGTTTGGAGATGTCCGCGACCTTTGCCTGTAGAGCCTCCACTTGCTTGTCTATTATTGGTGAGGCCTCGAGCGTAGCTACCTTCTTCTCACTGGCCTTTAGTTCCGCCTGCAGCACTACTGCCGCTTTCCTTGTACCCTCCAGTTCTTTGTGGAGGTCCTCCAGGCTTTCGCCCCACGTATCGTCGCAGCCGACGAAGTCGACAACCCGCCGGTAATCGTGGTAGGCTGTCTGCTTTTTCTCCAGATCGGCAAGGAACGCCCGGGCGCCATCCAGCCGACTCTTGGAGCAATTAATCTCCGTCTCCAGAATTTTGACCTGATCGGCTATCTTCTTCTGGCTACCCTGCAAATCACTTACGGCTTGCTCCTGGTCGGCTACGGCCTTGACCGCGCTGTCGAACTCCCGCTTTTGGCTCCGCAGAGTTTCCAGCTCTGTGTTCTGCTGAGCCAGGACGTCGACCGCAGCAGCGACTTTGTTCTTTGCGGCGTCGACTCTTACCTCCCACTCTTTCAGGCTTTTCTGGTCAGCAGCCAGATCCGGCAGCTCTTCCGCTTCCTTCGCAGTCAATTTTTCCTCGAGGGCTGCAATCTGTTGATTCAGGGCCTGTTGGTCAATGACTGGGTACTTGGCCTTCATCCGCTCGACCAGCTGATCGATCTGGTCAAAGTTGGCGAGGTTCTCAATGAACTTGGTAGCGTCCGCGTTGCCGGACTCCAGTATCCCCTGGATCTTGCCCTGCTGGGCAATCATGACGTTTCGCTCTGTGCCCTTCTCGATGCCGAAGTGGCGCAGGAAAAAGTCCGTGACGTCGCCGTGGCCAGAGACCTCGACCTTGCCGTCGTCGCTGACAACGGAAGCAGATGCCTTGGATCGATGAACAGTGTACTGGCCATAGCGCAGGTTGATGGCCAGGCTGCCGACCTTCTCGCCTTCCGTGACCACATCCTCCCAGCCGCCCCGGAGGGCGCTGCTGCCAAAGAAGGCAATGGCGATCGCTTCCAGGATGGTGGTCTTGCCAGCCTCGTTGGCGCCGCGGATGACGTTAAATCCGGGGCCGAATTGGAAAAATCGTTTTCTGTGAATCCCAAAATTTGTCAGGGTAATGCTGTCTATTGTTGGCATCTGTTTGCTCCTTTAATTTGTTATGCCCTACACGCCGCTACCTTTTCCCGGTACTTCTCCGGTACGGCCTGGATCAGCAACTCAACCACATTGATGTTGGTGACCTCCTCCGCCTGCAGGACTTTGCCCTCGACCACGACCGAGACGGCGTTGCTGACGACAAACGCCGACGACTTCCGGCGGAACTTGTCGACCTCCTGAATGACCTTGGCAAAGTCCGCTTTTGCGACCTCGCCGTGGACCCGGACGAACTGGGCTGTGTCCGGGACGGTGTCCAACAGTTCTACTGGCACGTCGTAATAGTTGCCGGCGGCGGTCCAAGTCCGCTCTTTAACGATCTGCCCGTTCTCAATTCTCAACAGGAACTTCTCGTCGTTGCCTTTGCAGTCTGAGATACTTGTCGGGAACTGATTACCAATCACATGCACGTTCGGGAACGGTCGGCGGCGCTGGTGCTCATGGCCGCAGATGACCGTGACGCCCTTGTCGTGCAAGGTCTTGACCTGGTCCTTCGAGATATTGATACTGTGATCCCCTACCGCAAAAGGATTATCAACATTGCTATGTAGGTACAGGAAGTCGACCTCGTCCGTGACCGCGCTTACGGCTGCGTCGAACTGCTCCTGGTTGAACATATGCGGGATTACGTAGTGGACCTTGCCGTCGTCCTCGAACAGGTAGGGGGCGTCGAAGACGAACACGACGTTGCCCTGGCTGATGTTGGCGAGTAGCTCAAGGGAGCAGAGGTTCTGCCTGTCCTTACTACGTGAATCATGGTTGCCTCTAACCAGGATCAGGACGCAATTTGGAGCGTCGGCCATAAAACTCACCAGGGCCTTGTACACCTCAAGAAACACCCACTCTTCTACCTTGGCCTTGTTGAAAAGGTCCCCGAGGATGAGCAGGTGGTCCGCGTCCTTGCTGCGGGCAAGGAGGTTCTTGAACTGATTGACAGCGTAGAGCTGCAAGGCCTCCCTCGATGTCTCCGTCGTGCCGCCTACTCGATTGACATCAAGATGTATGTCGTTGATTGCCTTTATCATATTACCTCCTGAATTCTATTAGGCAAACTATGCTCTGTAATAAAATTGTTTCGACTTTTAAGTGCAGCTTCTACAGTGCTAAAAACACCTAAATTTATCTGCCTACCCGGTGCACCTTCCGGGGCTCCACTAAAAACTCTGGAGCCGATGTAAGCTCGGAATCCAGTACCACTGGGCGATACGCCGGCAATCCCAGTTTTAGAGTTTCTAGTTTTACTGCCATACTCTCTGTTATGGTTATTCACCAACCTGGTCACAAACCTACAGTTATCTGGTGTGTAGTCCCCGTTGTTATCTTCTCGATCAATGTCCAGTCCTTTCACCCACCCGTTATTCTGACACCAAGAGACAAACTCAGCAGGATTATCCAGCCACTTATCCCAAACCTTAATGCCTCTGCCACCATATCGGGCGTACAGCCTATCTTTCTCAGAATAGCACCGTCTTAGTATTAACAACCAAATAGGGTATATTGGGGAGTCTGACACTCCGTGGGTTGTGTTACTTGATACCCGCACTTCCTCACGGTGGCAGCCACAAGACTGTGTGTGACCTGATCTTAAGTGGGTAGATGCCACGGCAGCTACATTGCCGCAGGAGCACTTACAAGACCATATGGTGTGTTTACCTTTGTTAGGTAGCTGACTTAACACAGTTAGTTTCCCGTATTGCTCCCCGATTAGGTTAATAAATTTGCCCACGGTCATTTCCTCCAATCGAATTCCCACCCAATAAGTTCATAAAGAAAATCCATCAACACCCCTGACTCGTCGTAAGCGACAAAGTTTCTGCCCTCAGGGTCGAAGTAGTTGTGGATCGTTTCAATCCGTTTGGCAATTTCCTCCAGCAGGTATTTCTTGCGGCGGTCGGATCCCCGGTCCAATTGATCTTGAACTACTCTGGCACACATGCATGCCAAGTTGACAGGTGTCAACCGTATCCGCTGCTGGCCCTCTAAAAAGTCGTGCCATTTCAAAATCGCCGGCTGGATATGGCGTTTGAAATTATTGATGTCGTCGCCCGTGGCCTCCCATACGGCGATGGTGTCGTCCACGACCTCCTTGGTGTCCTCGATAAATTTTCTCCAATCAACCCGCGACACCGCTCCGGGTATCGACATCACTGCCAAACACCCGGAAACGGCCGCGAGCACTGTGAGCTGTTGGTTGGTGCATTTACTCACTGCTTGATCTCCTCCTTTAGGTAGAACTGCAGATATGGCGCCCTGGCTGCCATCTTGGTTTTATACGCTTCGGCTTCTTCCTTGTCGTCGAACCCCACCGAGCTAAGTGTTACTGAGCTGAAAGTGCCCTGACTTGTTACCCACCACACTGTTTCCGGCCGTTTCGGTTTTCCCCAGATACGTAGGACCACCAGCGCACAGAGCACCGTACCGAGCTGACAGAGAATCATTTGGTATGTGGTCAGCATTCCCGCCAAGCTCGACAAGAGAAAACCCAAGACGGCTATATGCGGACCGGCCCACCAAGCTGCCAGCTTCACACGGTATCGCCACATACCGCCTCCACCTCCTGGACGGACTCACAATGAAACGACCGCCAGCCGACGCCGATCTCGTAAACATTCAGAAGCCCCGGCGGGGTGACTTTGACTTTGTCGCTCTTGGGGTGGTGTTCGTCCGGGACAAGCCCTAAGTCCCTGGTACAGACCATTTCCCGCAAGGACTTGTCTTTCTTCTCAAAAGTAACCTTCAAGGTGGTGTGCTTGGCAAACAGCTCTTTTATTTCTGCTTCAGTGAACTTCATGGTAGTGCTCCTTTAAAGTGTGTTGTTAAATGCCCTTCTCAGTCAACCACATTGCTTTATCCCTCAACGCTTGGGCACCGACCTGGACCTTGTCCACGTTCAAGGTGTCGACGATCTGGAAATACTGATCGTACAAGTGGAGCCCATCCGAGAACGCGATGAGCTTGCCGTCCTCGACTTGCATCTCGGCGGCTTGCAGGTACTCGAGAACGGTCTCCTTCAATCTCTGTAGGCCGCCGAGGTTCTCAGGCAAGCCGGCGTACAGATCCCAGGACCGGAAATACACGGTCATATTCAACCGCCCTTTCACCACCTTGAATGATATCGATCGGAGACAAGGAGGATCATCAAGAAAGGTGGTCTCAATGTTACCGATGCAGATCGTCGCTTGGTTGGTATTGCCGTTCGACGATACAAGCAACTCCACAATTCTGACCAACTGCTTGGAAATGAATTCGCCGTAAGTGTAGACCTCGTTGTCGCTCTTTTCCGATCCAACGATGTAGCGCAGGAAGTAGGCCTCGATCTTCTCGTCGCTTGTGGGTGGCGGTACCCCAGGCGGCAGAATTGGTGCAAGCGGGCGGGTCCCCGGCTGGTCAATGACGATCTTTACCCCCTCCAGTTGCTTGCGGATCTGACCGACGTAGGACCCACCCTTTACCAGGAAGTCGTAGCCGTTCTTGACACACAGCCACATTACCTCCCGCCAGGCCGAGTCGATCGTTGCTGCCCTCACGCAGCAGCACTCTTCATTTATCATTTACTTGCTCCTTTGATTGGGTCCTAAATTCTGGTGTCTACATCTGCTTCCACTATCCACGGCCTTATCAGACTCTCCCCCAACTCCGTATACGCTTCCTTGGCCTCGGGGTACTTCTCAAACAACCGCCTGACCGCAGTCTCCATCCTCTCCCGGTGCCCGGCGACGTCGCTCTTTGGTGGGCGGTCGTCCGTCCATTTGTCGTTGAGCATGGCGTCGCGGAGGACAACAAGGGAGGTGATGGCTTTGGTGATGTGGTTCAACTCCGAGTCCGGGTCGATGTCCTCTCCCTCCCACCAGGAGTCAATGTGCCGGCGGGCGGCGTCGTAATAGACCGAGCCCCTAACTCCGATAACTCTAAAATTGTGCCTGCCATATTTGAGGGCCCCTTCAAGCATGGCCACACCTACCTCGGCCATAACATTTTGGGGCAGCACAGACTGAGGTGGCTTCTTTATACCAATCGCGTCTTTCGGGTTTGATGGCTTGGTGTTGACTGTGCCTTTTCCGCCTTCTCTATCCAAAGACTCTAGGTAATCAGTTATAATAGCATCATTCATCCTTCCAACTCCTTTCTGACGTCCAGCATCAGGTCTTTGATGTCCGAATACCTCTTATACTCGTCGGTAACTTTTAGGCTCTTGTCGACCTTCTTGGCATCCTCGAGCGAAACAAAGATCCAGTAGGGTGCCTTAGCGTAACGGAAGTAGATACAGAACCCCGCCAACCCCCCCGCCATAACAAACCTGGTCATCTTCGGCGTCTGGGTGAAGCGGGATGCCGGCACTCTGGTCTCGCTCTTGCTCTCCTTACACTCCAACAGCATCATCGCCGAGCCGTCATACATCACTTCGTAATCGGCGGGCTGGGCAGGTACCCGGCCCATACAGACGCCGGCATCAGGGAATCGGTGCCCCCACCAGAGCGGGTCTTTCATCAGCTCCTTGAGGTGCTTTGTAAAAAGCCCCTCCGCTATTTTTCCGTCGCCACTTTGTCCCGCCATGCCGCTGTATCCTTTTTTAATAGGCCAATAATGTACTCACGAACAGAGAGTCCCTGCTCGTAAGCCTTGTGTTTCACCTTTCCCCACAGATCCCGATCAACATTTCTGAGGAGGAACGAGGTTGATTCTTCCGTGTCTTTCATGCCTTGTACCTCGCTTTCTTTTCTTCATCCATTCTGATAACTCCACCATAGAGGTTCAAAGTATTCTCAATTAACGTCTCTGCCATCTCCTGCTTCTCAAGGCTTGGGATTATGCCTTTTCTGTATAGCTCCCTGGCGAGTCGTTTTGCTTCATTCTTGGTTGTCGTGCTCATAGGCCTTTTATTACCAGCCTAGAAATTTAGTGTCCTTATGGCTCTTCTTGTGTGATATTGGGTGCCTGATTGTGGCGTGGAATCAGTCAAACGTCTTGGCTCGTATCGTGATATCTATCGACTTCGTTATGACGATAAAATCCCCGTTCTCGTCTCCATTGTTTCCAGGGTCAGTATAATCAACTTCCCACCAATCTCCCTCAGCCAGGCCTTGTATGTCGTAGATGTCATCAAGGTGTAGCTTTTGACCTTTCCTGAATTCAAACTTCTGTTCTGTGGTCGGCATATCAAATCCTTTTTGGCGCAGCATTGTTGCCCGATACTACTTTCATATTTATCACAAACACCCAGCAGTCACTGGGTGCCTATGCCAATGTAGCCGGATACTACTTTCATATTTATCACAAACACCCAGCAGTCACTGGGTGCCTATGCCAATGTAGCCGGCGGTACAGTTACGCTAATGTGGTATCTCATTGCACTGCTTCCAGCTATCTTTTGCTAACCACGCCTCACACCCCTCCCACTCAATCTCATCAAGATCTGCGAAGTTGAGACCGACAGCAAAAGAGGATACAATAGGCACAGACATATCTGCATATTGCTGGGTCATGATTGGCTTTAATTCAGCGGAGAAAGCGGCTAAGTCCTTCTTCGCCACACTAAATACCAACTCATCGTGATAGGGAAAAATAAACCTCGCGTCATAACGAAACATCAACCCCGATCGCCAGATCGCACCCATCACCAGCTTCGTCATCTCAGCCGACGACGACTGGATGCGGAAGTTCAACGCCGAGCGGATGATATGCTGGTGGTCCTGGGTCCGCAGCAGTGGGACAATATGCTTCTTGGCGCCCAGAAAAGTCTCTGAGTAGCCCTGTCGCTGGATCTGTTCCCCGTACTCCTGCTTCCACCGATCAATCCCCGGGAAGGCCTCGGACTTGGCATCCAGGAACCCTTGCGCCTCTTCTTCCGGGATCTGCAGCTTCTTGCCCAGCATCCAGGCACCGCCGCCGATCGACACATACTGGGACAGGAAGTTGGTCGGCTTGGCCTTGACGCCGCGATACTCCTTGGCCTTCTTATATAGAGGATGCTCTTTATCATCTAAGGCAGCCGCCAAGTCATCGTAGGTGTCAAACTCATTCTTCTGCTTCTGACTGATGGCAAAGGCGGTGATGGTGTGCAGGTCTTTGAGGTTGTCGCCGACGTAGCAGGCAAGGGATGCCGGGTCCTGGGTTTCATGGGCGCCGACCCTCAGCTCCTGGCCGGAGAAGTCCGGGGCCACGATCACAGCGTCTTCGTGGTGAGGTTCGATGCAGCCTCTGATTTTCTTACCCTCCTCCGAGCGTTTTGGTTGCTGATTGACGTTCGGGCCACTCGGAGCGAACCGGCGAGATGTCGTGGACGACTGCTTGAGCGAAGGGTGGATCTTGCCGGTCTTCCAATGGACAAGAAGAGGATATGAGCTGTAAAACAGCCCCTCCCTGGTCTTATAGTTGATCACCCGCATGATGGCGTCAATGACCTCACCCTCTTCTTTGGTGGCGTCCTTCTTGGCCCACTTCAGCACATCTTCATCCGTAGACGGGTCACCCTGAGTCCGGCCAGCCTCACGCATGGTATCCGTCACTTGATTGTAGTACCGGATAGGTAGGTTCATCACCTCATACAGAAGTTTTCGTTTCTGCAGAGAAGAGTTGGCGCTAAACTCCACCCTGGGGACAAAGTTGTCGACCAGGAGTTGGTTCATGCCACCGACGTCCTCCGCCTCAACCAAAGCGGCATACTGTTCCAGCAGCTTGCCGACGCCGGCTTCCAGTTCTCCGGCCTCAACCAAGATGGCTGCTACGATCTTGTCGAGCTTACGAAACCTGGTCTTCAGCGGCACCCCGTAGGTCAGCAGCTTATAGCCCCGTTTGATCTCAGCAACGGAAACATCAACCAGTGGCTCAAACACTGCTCCCGGCCAGCCCATCTGAATGAGGTACGCGTCGATCTTTTTCTGAGCCTCTTCCGCGGCTTCCCGATCTTCCTGTTGGAGTTGTGCCAGCTTATCCAGGTTGCAGTTGGTGCCTTCCACAAAAGAGAGGGCGGTCATGTACATGGCGTCGGACTCAACCGCCACGTAGGCCGCAAAGGTCTCCTCGACGTCCATCACCAATTCGAAGAAATTGAACAGGTGGCCGCCCATAATAGTGTCGTCGCAGCCATAAGCAGTGGTCTCTGCCCCGGTAAGCTCCCGCATACCTCGCATCCGGACAGTCTCGTTGCCTTCAGCGTCTTTTTCAACGATGCTGACCACATCCTTATAGGCGACCTGCTTATACCGATAGTATCTGGAAGATAATGATTTCAACCCCTTCGTCTCGTTCTCGTCGACGTAGCCGGCGGCGATCTGGCTGCAGTAGATATCCGGCACCCAGGTGTTCCAGTCCAAGTAAAATACCGGGATCTCGAAACCAGAGGCGTTGTGGGCTATCTTGGGTTGATCAATACTGAGCATAAGATCGCGGGCCTGTTCGGTGGTGATGTTGTCCGTGTCCGCGTGGTCGATAGAAAAGTAGAAGGTGTGCTGGAGGTTGTTGCCGACGGTGAGAGACATACCGACCAGTTTTGACTCGTGGACGTCGATCTGGATCGGGGCCTTCTGCTTGCCAAGGTTCTCATAAATCGTCTGCAGCCACGCCTTAGATTCCTCCGGGACGTCGGTCTCGCAATCGATCGGAACAAAGCGCGTTACCGGCAGATGCTCGGCGATAAAGTCTTTGGCCTCCTTCAAATTCCCGGCGGTTACCAGAATACAATTCTGGTAGAACTCGTCAAAAGCCTCGTCGTAGCTCTTACAAGTGCGGTCATGGGCAAAGCCTGGCTCCCACTTTAACCAGTGCAATTTGATCGGCAACCAACCAGCCAGCGCCCAGGTAGTATAAACGGTATCGGCGGAATCGATGATCTTCTGGAACGGTTTGAAGTCGGAGACGTCACCCTGGAGCAAATGCAGCTTCTTATCCTCGATCAGACTGGTGAGGTCGTCGAGGCCTTCCTCTCCAAACTGCAGCCACATCTTCAGAAACGCCCCCTCCCCGAAGCCGACAGCGCCCATCCCGGGGCCGAAGTCGCCCGTATCAGAAACGAGCGAACGATACAGCCTGATATACTTCCGAGGCATCTCCGGCAGGAACCGTGAGCCGCAGTCGCTGCCGGCAATCAGCTCGCCGTCCATCCAGACCGGGGCGCCGATCGAGATCAGGTCCTTGTCCTTAGACCAGATGATGCAGCTGTCCAGCTTGGAGGCGATGAAGGCGATGGTGTCGTCGGCTTCAGTCCTTTTTGCTGTTAGGCAGATACCGCCGAGTTCCCGCAAGAACAACTTGACCGCGTCCATGCACTTATTGAACTCCTCATAGTACACCGCCGGCCTCTTGACTCGGTGTTCCTTGTAGGCCGGGTATATGGCCTGGCGCCGCTTCCGCGAGTCGACGTCGTCGTAGACCCCTACGGTAGCCATAGGCGTAAGCCCGAGCGCGTCCAATGTCTTGCGGTAGGTGTTGAGAAAATTCGAGTATCCATATTCGGCAGTGTTAATTTGCTGATTTTCCTCACGAAAGCCATCCGGATCCTTGCCCACCAGCAGAGAACTGGTGACGATGGAGTTGAGGTCTATTACAAGTTTCATGTATGCTCCTTTGGTTGGTTAGTATTCAGCGCTTCTCACTTGCCTGCGCTTAAATCAACATCAGGGATGATTGACTGCGGTTTGAAAATAACTTTATAGTGGTACGAGCTGACACTGGCTGGTTCGAGCTGTTCAACAAAATAAGTGACATTGTCAGAAAGACCGAGAAAGTGTTTTTTGTAGCTTTGGGGGCTTGTTTTGCAGGTTACTTCAAGTTGCGTTGTCTGGTCAGTGATTGAGCACAGCCCCTCAATAGTGAGCATGTACGTGTCGGTGATCCCATTAAAGAACACTACTCTACGGTTGATTTGAAACATGTCTGCATCTTTTGACAAGTTGTAAGATGCAAGCTCTGCGTCGGTCGAGCATCCAACTGATGTGAGAACAACAGCAATCAAGATAAAACCAAAAAGTTTCTTCATTCTTAATCTCCTTAGGGTTGATTGTGGCTTGGAATCAGGCAGCTGTCCTGACCACTTCTTCACCGCAAAATGGACAGTGCTTCAGCGCGAAACTGATTGTTTCTTTTTTCTTTTTTACGTTGCCGTTTTTGAGAATATGCATGTACTCAATTTTAATTGGCATTACTGGTCGGTGGCTTAATTCGTTTCCGGTAAGCATGAATCCGTAGCCATCTAACTCAACCTTCAATTGTTGCGCTTCCGGCCTTTGGGCTTGCACAGTTTCGAGTAATTTTGCTTCCATTTCTTTTTTGCAATCACACATATTTGCTCCTTTTCATGCTGGTGTAATGGTGTTGCCTTTGACTATAAAATCCAACGTGTCACCGTTGTGTCCCATAGGATGAACGATAATATGAACGCCGTATTCATGAATTCCTTGGACCGCTACTCTGAAGTCTGGAGTAATTTCAACAGATCCATTTATTCCTTCGCTTTGCACTTTCATTTCCAACAATTCTTGCAATGTTTTCATGGCACTTTCCTTTGTAGTGGGATCAGGCCGTTGCCCTTAATATATCGATGGCATTTATGGCCGCAATTTTGTCAAACTCAGGGGCTGGTGTTGACCGAATGATAAACTCCATTTGGTTAAGTTCTTCTGGCTTTTCAGCTCCTATTAGGCCAATTAGCGCCGAGCGAAGTTTCGCTATCTTCTGTTCCGCACTTCTCATCGGGTGCTTTTCACACTCCTTGATATGGGCAGTAAGTAGCTCATGCTTTGCTGTGGGTGTTCCATCTGGGTACTCGTGACCACAGTAGACGCAGGTTACAATGTTGCCTTCTCTCTCGCCGTTAAGAGCATATTCAAACATCTGTCGGGCCTGCACCGCTGTCAGAAGATTCGTGCCGACAGGCCACGTAGGGTCATATCCAGCCGCGTCTGGAGAAGGGTCAAAAAAGATTCTTCCGTCAGGTGCAAAATCTTTAGGCAAAGGCCAGCACAGGAAACGATCAACCATTTTATCAATTTGTTTTTTACTCATGTTCCGCTCCTTTTCATGTAGTACCGGTTGCCAGATACTACTTTCATCTCCTCCAATAAACAAAAGCCCTGGTAAATCACTTCACCAGGGCTTTTATCCTCACAAACTACACAGCCTTATTTAACGACAACAGTACTGAAGTCAAAACACTTGAAGTCCTTGCCGCTAAACGACTTGTCCTTGGCGGTGATCCGGATCTTCTGGGCAGCCTCCTCAGTCATCGTTCTCATACCGATCTTGACGGTGGTCTGCAGTTGGTACCGCTCGAACGCCTTCACGGACATGGGCGACAGCGAGAACGTGACCATGTTCCCGATCTCGTCGTGCTCCTTCTCGGCATCGTCAAGGATAACGATCAGATCGTTGTACCTCTTGCAGGCAGCCTTGCCGTAGCCCTCTTCCTTCAGCATGGCCAGGTGGTCAGCGACAGTGCCGGAGCCGTCCGAGAGGTTAACCCCGTCCCCGGAAAACTTGCACAACTCCTTGGGGGCGCCGTCCTCATTTGGAGCCACGGCAAACTGGTCGTTATAGGACACGATCGTAGCCTCGCACCACTGCCCGAGAGAGCCCTCGTCACCCTTGATGCCGGCAGGGGACGCCTTGAAGCGTGGCAGCGTGCCAAAGTCCAGAGCAGGGATCGCGTTCTTAAAGCCAGAGAGCGCCACGCCAACAAAAGCATTTTTAACCGCAGGCGGAGCTGCCTGTTTCTTCACCGCTACCGCCTTCTCCTCGACCGGGGCGGCGACCTCGGCAACGTCCTCGCCTTTTACAACCTCAGCGACCTCGACCGGGGCAGCGACCTCAGCAACGTCTTCGCCTTTTACAACCTCAGCGACCTCGACAACTTTCTTGGCAGTAGCAGCAACGGCAGAGTCAGCAGTTTTCTTTCCTAAACCCATGGTAATACCTCATTCTTGATTTTAATTTACAGCGTTGGTTGACAGTTTAGTTGACATAGACAATTACTTTTCTGGTTGGGCACCTCCTTGTTATTGGTTGATAAGAATCATAACTTATGTAGCTTTACTTATCAAGCGTTATTTGCTTCTTTTCAACAAATCCCGCATTGATGTATGCTGCATCGTGATCTTCTGCAACAGGTCGTCCTTGCCCAACAGGGCAGTAAACAAAGTCTCCTGGATAGTGTCGATCGCGATCAGGCATTTGACTATACACTTATTCACCTGACCGGTACGATCAAGACGACCAGTGAGCTGCTCAAACCTGCTGGGCGTAAGTGGCAATTCAGCAAGGACCATTCGAGAACAGACCTGTTGCAGACCATCCGTACCTACCCCAAACGACCCCCAATTACCGACCAGCACCTGGCAGGCGTCGTTACCCATGAAGTCGTCCAGGTTGCGCCTCTGCTCTTCCCGGGTGTGGTCGCCCCAACAGCCGACGGCGTACACCCCCCTGCCTTGAAAGAATTCCAGAATCCCTTGGTTGGTGTCCCTATAGTAGGCCGCGACAATGAGCTTGTCCTCGTCCTCGTTGTAGAGGTCCCAGAGGATCTCGTGCAGTACCGCCTGGATACTGCGGAAATCCATCCTATCAGGACAGGTGACAAACCTCTGCAAGGCATGAAACATCCTGTTTGTTTCCGTGCCATCCAGCACCTGTCCGGAATCAGTCGTAAGCAACTGCTCGCTTACGAACTCATCGTAAAGCTTTCGGTGTCTGGCCCCCAGTTCATACGGAACATCCTGAATAACCAGCCCTGGCAGTTCCGCCAGCTCGCTGTCCGGGATCAGCACGGCGTTCTTGTAGAGGTTTTCCCGCATCAACTCCTCCCCCTTCCACTCCGTTACCTTGCCGAAGAAGTCGACGTTACCCACATGCAGGTTTTCAAACTTACGTTTGGTGGGGTAGATCGTGGGGTCGAGGAGCTTACAAATAGCGTAGACGTCGGCCGGTCGGTCGACCGGGGTGCCGCTCAGAAGAGTCGTCCGTTTATTACAGGTGAACTGGTGGTAGTAGCGCCAGATCTTGTTGCTGATGTTTCTAAGGCCCTCCTGGGCCTCATCGTAAACAACGTGGATGTTATTCTTGCTGCCCAACTCATTACTTATTCTCTTGAAATCCTTGACAAATATGTTTCGGGACATGACAATAACGTCCGGGTTGACCAGATCCATGGCTGCTCGCTGGCCGGGTGTTCCATAATAGGCAAGGACATCCAGCCCGCCGCCGGTTACATGCCGGATACGTTGCAGCCAACGCTGCCACTGCACCACCAGGGACGGCGGCACGATGACGACGCCCTGGTTGACGTCGTGGGCGAGGGCGTCAAAGAGCAGGCGCCAGGTGGCCATGGGTGTTTTACCTCGACCCACCTTCAGCGGCAGCAGTAGATTGCGAAACGTCACGGCCGTATTCAAAGCCTTACGCTGATACGCATAGGGCTCAAAAGGAAAAATAAATTCTTTATTAATAATTTCAAACACATCAGTCATATACCTGCTCCTCCGTTTAACAACTTTATCCCCTTCCACCCTCGTTTATTGTCCTGACGGGTCTGCGCCCCATATTTCTCCTCCATCGCGCAGCAGAAGACATTGTAATCCATTGCATCCCCGAGCTTCTTGCTCGGGGCGTTCTCGGCAAACCAGCTGCGGTACGCCTTGTACAGTGGCTTGCTCAAGGTAAAATACTTCTTTGCCGCCTCCGGGGTCAGCCCCGGCGAGGCTGCGTCCAACAGCTCGATCACATCTGTATCCACCAGGAAATCGGCCAACGGGTTCTGACCGATAAATGTTTGCTCCGCCACTCTGGTATTTGAAGCTGTGGCCGTAAAGACATTGTTCCGGTATAGCCTGCAGGCGCCCTCCATGGCCCAGTGGAATATATCCGCCGCTTCCTGCCGGACAATTGTCTGCGCCAGGCCGGGCACCTTCTGCTCATCCGGGATTGTGTTATCAAAAGAGAAGAACAGCCACCTCCGCTTCATACCCTTGGAGTCATCGTTTAGGATTAATCGATGGTTCGTGGAGAACAGGTGGGCGGCGGTGGAGTCAAAGGATACGGCCCGTTCGTACACGGCCCGGGCGGTAATAGTCCCTGCATCTATTATTGTCTTGAAAGCCGCCGATGGCAACGGCTTACCCTTTTCCAACTCCGGACAGATATTCAAAAGCTTGCCGGCCAGCATGATTTTATGATTGTCGTCATAAAACTTCTCCGGTGACACCGCGGAGATAAACTCCTTGGGCATAATGCCGGAGATAATGTCAAGCATAGTGCCTTTGCCGTTCTGGCCTATGCCCCTAAACAATATAGCCTTCTGCCACTGCCTGGTAAGTACCCCCAGAAACACGGCACCCATGGCCTCCTGCATGAGCTGGATCTGGTTTAGATCCCTCTCAAAAGCCCACTCCAAAAAAGTCATAAACAACTTCGGCATTTGCGGTTGCGCAGAAGATTCAAACGGGAAGACAAACCGGACCCGGAGGGCGCGGTCGACCGGGACCTTCTTTATGACCGCGTTGGCGGCGTCCAATTGCCAGTACCCGTCCTTGGTGGCCACCACCGGAGTAAGCTCCGAGAAGAACAACGGCTTATCGAGCAGATCAATAACATGTCCGGTGATCGCTTTATATTGGGCCACCGTCCTGCATTGCTCGCAGCCATCATACAAGGTTATCACCTTGTCCATCGCTACGTTTGGTTGTCGCTTTACCCACCTATTCTTGTCAAAAGAGTAGATGGAGCCCTCTGTAGCGATGACGTTGTCGCCCAGGGCGGCGATGACGCCCATGGCCATCTCATTATGGGTGAGGGCGGCAGCTTTCTTCCTCTCCTGGTTCTTCTTGTCCAGCTCCGCCATTTCCTTGACGACCGCTGTTTTTGATACCCCAACCTCCTTTGAAATATACTTTGCCAGCTTGTCCCTGCCTGTAGGGGTCGCTTCAAGGTTGTTGTAATGTCCCTGCCAGACAGCCTCAAGATCCTCTGTTGCCGTGTCCATCAATTTGGCCAGGACGTAATCGATATCGAACTTTACCCGGTAGATCTGCTTCCCGTGGGCAAACGAATGAATGCAGACACCGTCATCATCAACAAAGATCTTGGCCTTACTCTTACCGTACTCAGGCTCGAGTGGATCCCGGACAACCATGCCGTTGTAATTCTCAGGGCTCAGGAGAATCTCCCTGACCGTGATCGGCTCCATGTCATCGGTATACACCACGTCATCAGGGAGCAGTTTGTTGTCCATCCTGGACTCAACCACAACCCGGGCCTTGGCCTTGGTGATACCCTGGCGCTGGGCTATCCTTGTGGCCTGCTCGGTTATGTACTCCGCCCGCTTCTCTGCGATCTGGCCTTCAACCGCCCGCTTGGCCACGGACACGTTCATCTCGTGGCGGTAGATGTCTTGTGGCTCGGCAATAAGATCGAGATCTACTACTTTGCCGGAGATGAATTGAGAAAATATGACCTGCTTTTTGAGTCCCTTTCCACAAACACCACCGGCAGCAAAATCAAGCCGCTCGGGGCTGAACACCGCCATATCAAAGATCGTCCGCTCAAGCGGGATGCCTGCTGCAGTGATGAAGATATAGCCCATCTCCTTTTCCCAGGCTGACATGAAGAGATTTTTGACGAACTCCTCCATGTTTCCGGGGTTCTTATACTGTACATAGATCCGCTGGTTCCTAAGGCCGGCATAGACCGTATTGTCATCCCCGACAATATTGGAGGAGGCGGAGGGGCGCCATACCATGGCCGCAGTGGCCAACTGTGGATCAAGCGACCTGAGCGCCTCTATCAGTTCTTTTTTAGTAAGCGGGGTTGCTCCCGGGGGTGGGTCGTAATCAAACATCATGATGCCGTCTTCCGGCCAGAAGAACTTATCGAGTGTTCGGGTTATCGCCCCTGGATTTGCCGGCAGCAGTTGCCGCGACACTATCGGCACCGGCCTGATCAAGGCTTCAATGGCCACTCCGTGGACTATCGCCTGGGTGTGGTCCAGTTTGTCAATTACGCCGGGGAGGTTCTTAAAGTCGATATTGATTGTCTCGACTTTGCCACGGTCGAGGAAACATTGGCTACTGTCTTTGGTCAGCTCCCCGTCAACGAGGCTGTACCGCTTGGTAAGGATGCCGCTGTCTTTTGTTATAACAGAAAACTGAATCATATGAGCGGCTCCGGAGGATATAGATATCGTTCGTGTTTAGTGACAGCTTTTGGCACATGCCCCTCCACGGAACTGTGGGAGTCAAGCACTCGGAACAGCCACTCACAATTAGGCTCGGACCTGCCATTCTGGTGCCGGCAGAACTTCTCCCAGGACACCTTCTCGAACTGCTCTCTGAAACGTGTGTTGTGTTTGCACTTGTTCCGGATCACCCTGGTATACGTCTTTGCGGCTTTGAGTGTGTTGGTGTCTGTAAGGGTTATGCCTGAGCCGATATGCAGCACCCGGAAAAAGCCACCGGTCAGTTCAACTATGCAGACTTGGTCCCCGTCGCGAACAGGCACTGCAGGTACCACTCGATACGGGATTCTCGGATGGGCGACAGTTATTTTCGGCAACGGCGGCTTTTTCGTCTGCATATAGGAAGTCCTCTACGGTTACCTGGTTATTAGTAAGCTTGTGGATTAGCGCCAAATGGTATAGGGTGGGCTTAGCCAGTGCCCGTTCATACTTGCTGATCATGGTAGTATCAACCCCTATCACCGCGGCTACCTGTTTCTGGGTAATGCTATTGTCCTTTCTCCAGGAGCTAAGTTTCATCGTTATTTCCTGCTTATAGAAGTTAGGTAATAAATAGAATCAGCACTCCGTGGAGTGCTGATTCTAGCGAACCTAACTGTTTAACCTACTACTGTTTATTATGCAAGGGGAATCTTCCCTGCACTACCACACCTTTCTTCTTGTCCAAAGATTTATATGTCTTAAGCCTGTCGGTGACAAACTGGTACCACCCAGCAGCAGTTTCGTCCCAGAACTCCCGGATCGGTGGGTGACAGCCTTTTTCCATGACCCTGGATATCAGGTCTTCAGCCGACAACTCCTCACACAAGGTCTCAAACTTGATGCCTCGACAGGTGTAACTGACTGAGTCTATGCAGTGGTGCAGCACGACCGTGTCCGCAATCGCCTGCTCCGGCGGAAGCTCCCAGTTCAGCAAGGTATCAACCTTGGTGGAGTGTAGCCAGAACATATTCCACAATCCCGGCCTGCCGACAAATTCTTCTCTCGCCCCTAATCCCGCCGGCACCCCGTCTACCATAACGGTGTATGCCTGCGGTGGGTGCGGTGACCACAAGTTATTCAAACTGACTCCTCCTTTTAATGTTTTGAAAATATTACGGACATCCCCGGCTGCAGCGCGTCCCAACATTTGTAGTCGCATTGTCCGCAGTGACCAGGACAGCGAAGGTGGATCTTATGCAGTGGCGCCCTGGAGTCCTCGGCAAGGAAAGCTTTCGGGAAGTCTTCAAACTTCTCCTCCGGAAAGGCGAGCCCCGGCCACACAGAAATCACGATCGTGAGGTTGGCCGGCTTCTCGCTGAAGTCCAGGTCGTAACGCTTGGTAAAGCAAAGAAACTTGGTGGTCGGAAACAACTCGGCAAACCCGAGGACGTCGTCGGCGTATGCTTGGTCGACAATATCGCCGCCGACGTGCCAGCGAAACAGCCGGGGGTGGTTGCTCTGCAGCCACGCCCACAACTCATACGAGAACGCCTCGGGGTCGCCCCGCCACAGCGCGAGGTTGCCGTCCCACGCCGTTCGCACATTCGGGTACATCCGGTACGCCTTCATAGCGTAACAGCCGTCGCCAAAGCAGGGCACACACGGGGCACAACTGAGGCCAGGCGGCAGGGAAATGTTAGGCACAGCACCGATCTTGCTGTTGCCTTCACTTATCATTAGTTTCATCTGTTGCTCCTCCTCCTTTCTAGGTCACTGACCTACAGTATTCTAATTACTTGCACTTTCTGCGCGATGTACCACATGCCGCCCTGATGCTCCGGGCGCTTGAATTCGTAGAAGTCGTCGAACTCTACTTCGGCCCACACCCGCCCATCCATCTTCAGGTGGGCGGCATGCGGGGAATTGGTGATATGCCAGCCCGGTCTGTGGGCGTAGCCTTTGGTGGGGTGGTCCTCGGCCTGCAGCTCGACCCCGATCGGGATTACCTGTTTGGCGTTGATAAACAGAGGGCCGAGAGTTCCATTCCTTCTTTGACGCAGGAGCTTATAGCCAATCATTCGTCGTCCTCCCACTCAGTATCCTCTTGTTTCACCTCGACGCTGACCATATGTTGGACCTGAAGCTCAAACTGAACCCCGCAATCCACACACTTCAAATCACCGCGCTTCCCGTCCTCCTGCAGGTCGGCAACCACCGCCAGCGGCGCCCTAGCCAGAGTGTACTTATTCAAACTGCACGGTCCTGCTTTGCTTTGAAAAATATTGACGCGGCCACAGCGAGGGCAGGAAATTTTCACATAGTCGAACATACCCATCATTTACCTCCGATAGGAAAAGGTTTGCACTCCAGGAAGTTGACAGCCCGCTTAAGGGCGAGGTCGTGGGCCCGGGAGGACATATCATTGCGAGCGCAGATCGCCAGCAACACCTTCAGATCCACAACGATAGAATCGACCTCCTGGTCCTCCAGGGTGTGGTTGTCCTCGTCCGCGTCAGTGATGCCGTCAAGGAGGTGGAGGACGCCATCGAGCGCAAGCATCTCTTCATCCTCCGGCGCCCGATACTCCATATTGTCTACCATATTTCGGCACTCTGCCCGGACTTTCACAAGGGCGGCTTTCTGCTTCCTCAACAACTCGATATCTACATTCTTCAGTACTAAACTTTTCATCTCAGTCCTCCTTTATATCGTCAACATGGCCTTCGCAGACGAAGGAAACGAAGAAGTCAGTATCGAGGGTGGCGTTAAGTTCAGAAACGGCCTCGCGACGGGCCTCGGCTACGGCCTCTTTCACATTTACGGCGTCGACCTGGACAAGGTATGTTTCCTGCCCGTAGTTGTCCGCCAAGTAGTCCGGCAACACCAACAGCACCGTATACGGCTTGGGGTCCACCACAGGGAGCCGGTACAGGACTTTGAAGATGTCGCGCATATCTTTGAGGGTATCGAACGACACAATATCAGTATCAGAAAGTACCCCCAAAATAACGTTGGCAGACTCCAACATCCTCGGCGTCACTGTAGGAGTGGTAGCGAGGGCCTGCTCAATGCCTTTGACCACGGCCTCTTCAGCCACAGTCACGGGATGGTTGTTGCCTTGAGGAGCTTGCTCATAATCGTAGAATATGTCGCCCATCTCAGCCACAGTAGCTTTCGCCAACTGGTCAATCTCACTTTTTGTCAGCATTTCTTTTCTCCTCTATACGTAAGGGTTTCACCAGACCACTCCTGGGCGCCTTCCGTCCTCTTTACCCAGGACAGAATTGCTCGCAGTTTCTTGACCTTCTCCCGCTCCATTTGGTGCAACCTAACTTGCTTCATATACTTGTCCCACCTCCTGTCGCACTCATCCCGCAAGACAAGCCAGTTGTGTTGACTCATCCTTCCTTTTACGTCCCGGAATAGTGGGGGTTTTGGTGGTCTGAGTGGTATTTCGTCCGGTAAGCTTCGGGAGAGAATAGTAAAATGAAAACCGGATATAGCCGCTGTCATTCCTTCACCAGTCTGGATGCAGCGCTCCAACATTTCCGAAGGTCTCATCACTTCACCTCGTAGTCGAAAGGAAAACCTTCAAGGGATTCACGCAGCACGGAGGCGTCGGCGCCGTAGGGCTCCCGCCAACCAAAGCAGAACTTATCCGTATGCGAGTAGTAGATGACGTTATCTAACTCTCGAAACTTGTGGTCAAGCAGCCAGGTATAGGCCGTGGTCTTCTTCTCGGCTTCGGCGATCAATTCAGCGGCCTTTCTCTCAGCGTCCGGGACCAGGGCCGCGACCTTTTTCCTAAGCCGGCTGTGGGCTTTCTTCTCGCGCTCCTCCGCGCCCAAGCCCTGGGCCACTTCGTAAGCGGGGATCAGGACCGAGGCCTCAGCCTTAGTCAATTTTGGAAACTGACGCGGTCGTTCCGATACCGCCCTCATCCGGATCAAATAGATATCATCTTGCTTGAGGTACTGGCTGCCAAGGCAGGCCGTGTGAAACTCTTCGGGACCGGTCGACTGGGCGCCGCAGTACCCGCACTTCCTGGTGTTGTTGCGGATGTCAATCATTTCTTGGGTCTGCTCGAGCCAGTGCCCTTGTTTAATATGCTGCCCTGTCAGCCTGTATTCCAAGTACCAGTCGAATAATCTTCGGCCACTCTTGTCTCCGACGGCAATTTCATTCCACTGGTTGTCGAACAAGTGTTTGACCTCAAGTTCTACCGCCTCTGAGTCGTTACGCCGCGTAATCGGTTGGTTACCGCCAGAGTGAGCATTCATCTGGAGATAGAGAATCGGCGCCAGCTGCTTTTTCAGGGCGCCCCAAGCAGCTTTCTGGTCTGGGTAATTTATGTCGAAACAGTAATGGTGCAGTGTGGTCTTAATCATTGTCGTTGCTCCTTTTGGTTGTTAGGTTTTATTACAGTCCAGCGATGAACTTCTCAGACGACTCCTCGTCCAGACCACAGAACCACCGGCTGAAATTGCGCTGCATCAACTGCCATTTTTCCTTGAGGTAATTCCCATGCTGGGCTTCCTCGCCAAAGACAGCGCAGAACTCGTCGTAGTCCATATTGTAGGCCTTGACGCAGGCATTACGGACAAGCTTTGCTTTCTCTCTTGTGTTCGTTGATTCGGGCTGTGATGACAATTCACCACTTGACAACTCGGGCAACCGTCCGGACCCAATCTGGTTCACCACCCAGTCCCAGTAGCCTAGGTTGGTGTCGCCGTTCAAGACCTCATACTTCCAGTCGCTTCTTGGTAACCTGTCGTACTCCGACCATTCTGATTCCTTCACCCTACAGATCAAAGTGTGGGCGTCGGCGTCTTTCAGATAGGTGTTCGTGATGTAGCAGTACAACCGGTGCGCGATCTCGGACAGCGGCTTGTCCTCCTGCTCCTCGGTGCTCAGTATCTGCAGGGACCAGTTCTTGAGGTACTTTACGAACTCGGTCAGCTCATCAGGGTGGTTTCCTTCAAGGAAATTCTGTAGCTCCTTCTTGGTCAACACGCTCAACGCCATGTGCCAGGCGGCGTCCTTGGCCTCCTGCAGGCAGTAGTCCTCTTCCCCAATGAAGCCACAGCATGAATCGGACTCTCCAATCTGGGTATCGTCGGCATCATACAGGGCAACATTGTATTGGTAAATCTCGCCGGCCAGGTAGTGGTTGTAGACCTTGATGTCCTGGTTGAGGCGTTTGGCCAGGACGGCTTTGGCCTCGTCGACCTTGCCCTCGGCAGCGAGGTCGTGGTACTGCTTGATAACATCGCTGTCCGCATCCAGGTGCGGGGAGATAAAGCCGACAATCGGGCTGACGTCCCAGCGACGGTCAGGGAAGTTGCCAGACCTGCAGAGAGCAAGTACATCGCCGCTGTGACTGTACTGCTCAAGGCCCATGTAGAGGTTGCCGTCATAGTCCTTCAGGACCTCACCGCCGAGGGCAGCCTTCACAGCACCGTCGTCACTGTAAAGTGGCTGGGCTTCATCCCATCCCTTGCCGGACATAAAAGTGCAGAAACTGGCCTGATCGTCAAACACATTGATTGAGGCCATATCCATATCCCTGGTCGGGTCCTGGGCAAATTCATCCCGCTCGACCTCGATCTCGAAGTACATTCCTCGTACCAACTCGATTCTCTCTGTCATTGTCGTCATGCTCCTTTTGTAAGCGAGGACGACTATTCGCCCTCGCTTTTGTTGTTAGATGGACTCTTCAACCCACTCCGGCATTCCGGACAGGTCCGCTCCGAGGTACTCCTGGTACTCGGCGCGGACGGCGTCGACCATTTCGGTGATGAGGTGGATCCGCTCCAGGACCAAGCCATCATCGATATCCCCGGCGGCGGCCACGGTCGGCAGCTTCATCCCTTTAAAGACCATCACGTCAGGTACGAGTGTGCAGACGCCCTTGTCGTCGACCCTGATCTGGGCCTGGGAGATCTTCTTACCCAGGGCCAGGGCCTTGAACGCTTCAGGGCCCCCGGCACAGACTACCTGTTGCTCGGGGCCTTCCCCGATCACCATCCTGCCGGCAATGCTGATCTCCTCCGACTGCCACCACGCCCAGGCCAGGAAGTCCTCGTTACGCTCGTGCTCGGTCACAGTGAGGTCTCCGCCGAACGTCTCAGAGAACAGCTCCAGAAAGGAATCCATAGGGCTGCCCGGGGCACCAAGGAAAAAGAGCCGGTGATCATGAACGCGCCATACTGCCTCAAAAGTAGCTGAAGTGGGCTTGGCTTTTCGCAGCAACTCAATCTGGATCCGTGCCTTGATCTCGATACGAGAGGCTCGGCTGAGTTTAGGGACTTGTTTCTCCTGCATCACCCGGCGAATCTCCTTGGCGACCAGTTTTTTTAGTACGGCTCCCGGGACCGTCCGTTTGTCAACCCGCATCGACAGCACAACATATTCACCAAGCACCTGGGATGGCGCCGAGGTGTCAAACATATCCGACGGGTTCACCCAGCCGACCGAGAACTCGTCGTAGCTGTCGTCGATGTCCATGAAGAGGTGTTCGCGTACCTGCTTGTCGTCGAAAACAACTTCTGCAGGGACGACCAACTCAATAAGATTTACTGCTCCTTTTAGTAACGGCATAATACTCCTTTTAATTGTTGGGTTTTGAGCCTGAAATTGTGGTCTTCAGGCCGGATTACTACAGCGTCTGCCCAGGTCGATAAAGCCAGCCTGTCTCAGCCAGTCGACCGTGATGTGGGGTGGGGTCGATTCGTGATCGCGCAACACCTCACCACTCTCGGCGGCGAACTTCCGGCAGCATCGATACAGCCTGCCATCTGAACCACGCCCGCCCCAGTCCCCAGCCTTCTCCACATATACATCTTCTTTACCTACCCGGGAGACATAACAAGAAGGGCCTCTCTTTATTAACCACTTGGCTCCGTTGTGTTCAAAGTACATCGCGGCTCCTGTAGGATAGGTCAGTTGACCTATTGAATTGTCCGGAAACTACGGCGGGCATTACCAATCTTCTCAACCACAGGCCTGTCGATATTGCCGCCGGCGTTGTGCTTCACCCGGGCCTTGTTGCCGCTGAGGATCTTGTTCCCGCTTTTGGCCTCTTTGGCGCAGAAGCAGCGGTAGCAGAGATCCGCGGACGGCTTTCTATCCAGGACGTTCTGTTTGATGTGGCGGTCACAACCAGGGGTGCTGCACTTCTTGGTGGACAGATTATTATAACGATGCGCTTTCTTCATTGTTCTTTTCTCCTTCGTGGTTTGTTTATGGAAGGAACAGGGCAGAGTCGACCGCCCTGTTCCATTAATTGTTACAGTTCCCTGGCGTACCAGGTGCAGTCGCCGTCCGGGCTGCAGACCTGGACCTCGGCGACGGTGTACTTCCTGCCCTCGTCGTCATTTTCATAGTCAGGCTCAGCTACTACCCAATCGATTGTTGGAGACCGAAGGACCCCGCCGGCTGCCTCAACCAAGCGCTGGAGGTGTTGCAGTTCCTTCAGCTCTTCCAAGGTAGGGCGTTTTTTCGCCACCCCGCCGTGGTTGCCGCGCTCATACCCGTCCGGGGCGTGGTCGTCCTGGTACTCCCGCTGGGCGACCGACACCCAATCCCCGGCCTGCAACTCAAGCATCAGGTGCAGCCGCTCAGATCCGTGGTCTAACGCCCAGGCTTTTAAGGCAGCAAGTCCTGCAACTCTTTTTTGGAGACGCTCCGCTTCAGCTTTTTCCTCCGCCTCCCGCCTCGCGGCGACCTCTCTGCTCTTCTTGGCCGTAACCATGGCTGCAATTGCCCGGGCCCGTCCGGCCACCCTTGGGTCCTTACAGATCTCAGACAGCTCTTCAGACGGCACATTAAACCACGTAGGCGACGGGCTGGAGTAATACTCTGTCCAAGCGGCGCACAGCTCCTCGTCGGTTGACGATTCAAACTTCTCTACCGCGGCCTCAATCCTGGCTTTCTTCTGTACTGCTTGCTCAGCCAGGCTCCGGACCCGACTTCGCAACACTTTCCGGATCGATTCGACCGAGGCGTCGACCACCGGGTCGACCACGGCGGAGCCGAGGCCGTAGTAGGGGTCGAGGTGGTATTCGCCGCCCCAGCTGTTCACCGGCAGCGCCGCCACAATCGCCAGCTCTTCCTGGGTCAACTCCGCGACCGGAATTTCGACTACGGCGGTGCCGTACTCCATTTTGCCTGCGAGGATTGCCAGCTTCTGGTCGATCCTTACGAACATCTTTGAAGTCTTCATCATAATACGCTCCTTTACGACTTTTGCCGCAGTCGTAGCGGTTGCCGGAGTGCCGCCCGGCTCGGGTTACTACTTTGGTTTTGGGGGTGCTTACAACATTCCGAAAAAGTTACAAAGCCGCTGCAGGAACAGATACGCCTTGAGACTCTTGAATTGAAAAGTTTGAGGATAGCCGCGGCGAAGCTCCCAATCATAGGCAAGGGCGTAAATTTTGTTCGCCGCGGCTTTTTCAGCGAGGGTAAAATTCTCAGATTCCCAGGCTCTCTTACCCTTACCAAACTTCCGCTTGTCCCACTGCTCGACGATCACGCCGCAGCCCATGACCTTGAGTTCGTCGCTTGTTACCTCATACGTCAGAATTGGTTTCATTGTCGTTATCTCCCCCACCTAAGTGAATAGAATTGTCTGCCCAGAAAGCGCAGTCTTCACATAACTGGGATGGCTCTTTCCAAGTAGTTAAGACTGTGCCACACCCACCAGCGCAGAGAAACTGAATAAGCTTTACCTCACACTCCGGCCCCATATCACCCTCTCAAATACGCCGGCCCATACGGACCCATATGCTTCAGGCCATTGTGCTCATCAAAGATGTTGCCACGGGCGTGCTTGGCAGGGCTCTTCCAGCTCGCGGCCTTCAAGACATCGCCGTTGGTCTTGTCGATAAAGCAGTAAGCCGAGGTGTTCCGGACGACTTTGACGTAGCGCTTGCCCTCGTCGCTGCGAAAGGCGGGGGCGGCAAGGCTGTGGGGATTGTTCTGCTGGAAGTTGTCGTCCGAGATCTTCTTGCAGCCGGCAAGGAAGGTTATGAACTCCGGTGTAGCTAGGGTAACCGTAGGCATTGTCCTGCTCCTTTTATTTGTTTGATTTCGGCCATAACCTCAGCCATGTGCTCCTCGGGGATTTCGATACTGATTTCGTCATGTCGCACATAACAAACCCCGCCGTACTTCTCCACTATGGCCTGGATCGTTATTGTCTGTTCCTGCATAAGCTTCGCGGCAGTCATTTGTTGTTTCAGCATTGCCTGGTTCATTATAGTTTGCTCCTTTTATAGGTCAGCGACCTAGCCATCAGCTACGCCTTTCTCAAAATTTTTATAAGTCACCATCATCTTAACCCTGCTCTTTGCCAGCCAGGTGTGGTGCGCCGCCAACGTCTCGTCCGCCTCGAATCGGCAGATCCGGGCCGGGACAAACGGTTCGGTCACGACCCCGACCGCGGCGTAAGCCTCGACGTGGTCCTTGTTGAATTGGTCCAGCTCCTGTTGGGCTTGGATAAGCACCGGGCCGGGCGGCCGGTTCGTCTGAAACAACGACCAACCGATAATCTTGATTCTCTCCCCGACAAGCAGCCCCACCCCGTAGATCTTTTTAGTAGGCGGCATATTGCCCCCTTATTACCTGCTCGTGCCAGATCGAGCAGTTGTTGATTTTTAAGCCCCGCTTGACTTCGGCGGCGGCATCCTGGGCGGGGGTCTCCTGTTCGCCCACGACCTCGATTAAGGCGCTGCGGTCGTGCCACAAACGAGACAGCTTCACCTCTGGATGCCGCCCTTGCATATGGTCGAGCATACGCAGGGCCTCCCTGTTCTTGTCCTGGTCAGCCGCAAGGTTGACCACTATCGCGATTTTGATCATTGAGCCCCCTTAGGTCACTGACCTATTCTTCATCACTTTCCCCGATCTCTTCGACGAGAGCCCGATCAAGTTGTTTTAAGAAATCGATTTGGTCTTCCCGTTCTCGGATTCCCCGGGCAACCTCCTGCCGAGCCGCCGGGTAGAGCCCCTTGATAAGAAACTCCCGCAGGAGCCCGTCAGTAACCCTATTGTCTTTAAGCTGTTTCAGATATTTCGGTTCCGGCATTTCCCTTACTCCACTTGAAACTCATTTTTGATAAAAGCTACGCCGTCGATACCGTCCTCGTCCATACCGGCGGCGGCCAGCTGTTTCAATTGCTCTACGGCTTCGCTGTTGCTTATGTTTCTCTTTAATGAGAGGAACATGACCGTGTCGTGGGTGTGTTGTTCATACGGCAGCCGGCAACCGCTATAGGCACAAGGCACTTTCCGGCAGACGTCTGTGCCTAACATACCACCGCAGTGATCAGCCGCATATTGAATATGCCGGGGTCCGATCATAAAGGGGTGGGGCTTGTGGTTGACCGTGTTGATGCTGTGGAAGGAGAAGCCGTCCAGGGCCTCACACAATTTCCGGTATTTCTCTTCGAGTTCTTTGTGCATAACAATCACTCCCTTCTATAAAATGTTTGAAAACGTATTCTTCATGCGCATCCATCCAGACGTAGCCGTAATCCTCTAACTGCTCTTGGCAGGCAGTAGCGATCCCCGTGCCAAAGGCAACAGCAGTACGCGCAGCCTGGAGCAGGATTTCGCGCTCATCTTTTGTGAGTTTCATATGAGGGCCTTTTGGTTTTCTCAATAGCCAGTCTCAAGGCTTTCCAGTCATCGTGCTCGTCGCCAAAGTCATCCATGGTTTCGCCGCGGTCTGCTGCGTCGTTGTATAAGATCTCTGCAGCATTGAGCAGTTCAACCACTTCCGGGACCATTATATCAAACTCATCCCAGGTCCAGTACTCGCAGCTACCAAGCCCTAGATTTGAAATAGCCTCGTAATATTGTTCCACGAGGTCGTCCACATCCTCGGGCATAGGTTCATCTTCAAACCACTCAGACCAGTGTGTTCGTGCCTGGTCTTCTTTCCACTGCTGAAATGCAGCAGCTGATTCAAAAGCCAGCATATCTGTGCCGTGCTTATGATCGATGCACAGCACAGTTATTTTCTTTATCATGGTCATAGGTCAAACTCCTTTCTTTGTAGCCACCATCCCGACCAGGTCTACGACAACTTCAGCATCGCAAAGGGACAGTGAGGCTTTATGCAGGACGTCAGCCAAGGCCACCAGCAAGGCCTGGGGATCGCGGGCGCCGCACTGGTGGATGCACAGATCCAGCTCAGGGTGCCAGATGCCGTTGTCGTCCTCGTGCAGGGTTAGTTTATGCCGCTGAAGTAGGGGTATCCTCGTACCAAAAAAGGAGAGGCTTACCTTCGCGCCCTCCCTGTCGTCTTGCGGCTTGGTAGGGGTATCCTCGTACCAAAAGGAGAGGCTTACCTTCGCGCCCTCCCTGTCGTCTCGCTGCTTGGCCAGCCGTAATTTAATAGGCATATTATTTCGCTCCTTCCTCAGTAAAGTTGATCACGCCATAAAACACTTGGCCAGTTCGGTCCTTTCTGCCAACACCAACAACCTGGTAACCCGGCGGCAACTTCAACGGAGCTACAAACTTGGCCAGGAACTCCCTGGGGTCGTCTCCGACTTCGTAGGAGTCGAAGTCTTCCTTGTTGACGTAGTCGATAAAAGCCTCATCGTCGAGGTAATCGGCAGTATTCGCCATCATGAAGATCCCGTAGTCTTTCAGGTCGAGATCAAAGAATTCACAGGCTTTTTCTTCAGCACCTTTTGGCCAAAATCTTGACATAATCATGCTCCTTCTATAGGTCAGGTGACCTACCAGTTGTTGATGCAGTGATTGCAGCCCCAGTAATAATTGAGCTTTCGCGTGGCGGAATTGCGCAGCTTCTGGATCACTTCGCCTTTTTCATTTTTAACAACCAAGGAAGCCCTTTCCACCATCAGGCCACCATTGGCGCTCTCGAATTCGGATGTGGGTTTGAGTTCGACGTATCCGCACTTCTTGCACACGCCTTGGATGTCGGCGATGCTGACGACCTTGGGTGTGGCTTTGCGGGTAGCCTTGTAACGATCCTGTTTACCGTCTGTTCCCCAGAACATTGTTAGGCTCCTTGTATAATAGGTCACCTGACTTATCTATGAATTTCAAAACCATGGTCGACCACAGGCCAGCCGCCTTTACCAATGAGGATACCGACTACGCATATACTGCCGCCGGCAGGGTTTTTCCATTCCACCTGGTACATGGATCTATCAGAGGTAGAGACAGTTACTTCCCAAGCCAGTATGAAATCGAATCCGGATTCTTTTACTGTTCTGGCCGCCCAGTTGTAGATTCTTTGAATCAACCCTGCCGAGATTTTCTCCTCTGTTTCTTGCAGAGGGTAACCAATAAACTTCCCGCACATATCAAAGCGGGCGGGTAATTGTTTGTACACTGTAGTTTCCACGCCGCACCTCTCATTCAAACAGAATATTCTGCAGTACGCGCTTGCGCATAGTCACCAGCACCTGGTCGTCCAGGCTGATGTATTTACTGGCCTTGTAGTGCTTGAAGCGCTGCCGTCGGACGCCGTCGCTGAACTTGATCGGTTCCGCTGTTCGGAAAATAGCCCCGGAAAGAACCCGCTGTTTATTGTGAATCCGCTGCCAGCAACGCTCTCGCCACTCTTTGGCATACCCTATAGGCTCCGCCGTAAGCAGTTTTAGAATTCTCTCCGGGCAGGCAGATTCGACCAGGCCCATCGACTCGTCCATATCCTTGTAGCCGAAGTCGTACTCGGCCTTCACCGCGTAACCAAGCAGGAATACGGCCGCGGCGATACCGCCTTTTGGGGATTCAAAAGCGATGTAGGCTGTGGTTCTGTCCACGATCGCGATATCCAACACCTTATAAGGGCGCATGGCGTCTACTAGCACCTCTTTTACTGCTCGTCCTTCCCTTCTCATCCAGATCCAGCCCATAATCGTCGAGGCTCCTATGCCGAGTAAATTTTTGAACGGACGGAAAGACACCAGCCATTTCTGGTCCTGGTCGTCAGTCCTTTTGCCGCCAAGCGATTCAGCGCCGCCTTGAACTGCCCCTTGGTCATCGGGATAGGGTTCTTCCGCAGGATATTATACATCCGGGTTTCCAACGCTGTCATAGTCATGGTCGTGCTCCTTTTGGTTGTTAGGGTTGAGTATGATGTAGCCCTTGTTGGCGGTAGGTTATTTGTAATAGGGCATGATGTAGCCCTGAAGGTCGCCGTCGTCGCTGCTTACGCCCACCATGTCGCTGGGGCTGTTGATCTTGAAGGTGACCGACTCCGCGCCGTGTTTCTTTACGACCTTCACCAGAGTTTCCAACTCAGCAACAGAGAGCACCACCTCTACCTTGGATTCCTTGGGAAACAGGGCTACAATCTGGTCAGTGTTGGGCCAGTACGGGTCCTTCTGGTGTTTGACCTTGACGTCGTTGGTGATATCGAGGTCGGTGGTGACGAGGTGCTTGTATTCATCATCGATAAGTACCTGAATATTATTCAGGATCGGCAGGTTCTTCGATTTCGGGATATCCCTTTCTGCCTTGCGCAGGGCAGCCGCCGGGATCAACATGCACTCCTTGTGTTCGATGCCGCTTACGCCCATGTCCGGGTAGTCGTCAGGATTGCCTGACAGTGTAGAGGAGTAGAGGTTGTGGCTGTTGCTGGCCCAGATCTTGCCGTCCTCAATTTTTACACAGGTGAGGTCGTAACCAGTAGTGTGGGCGGTTGGGACAGCCTCAAGAATCGCTAAATTTCTTTTTGATATCAACGTCATGGTCGTTTTCTCCTTTTGTAGGTCAGGTGACCTATTTTCTAAATGCAGAGCCCCGTGTAATCTGGGAACTCTGGGTAATTGCCGGGTGGGGATAGTAGAAATCCTGCATATAGACGTAAGCAAAGGCCATAAGGGCGCCAAGAGCTGCAAGCGAGGTAGGTTCCCTGGTGTCCAAAGTCACAGCCAACGGCGTATATTGCTTTTTCATTTTTTCTTTCTCCGTTGATTAATCCGTGAAGAGGTGTAGAACGGCGCTGTCTTTGTCGCCGGCTCTGTCGCTTCCGGATCAGGGGATCTTATAGGAAATGGCTCCAGGTGGTCTGCTGAGGTTACTGCACTGGTTTTTTCAACAATAACAATGGGTGTTGGTGTCGCTTCCATAGCAGTAATTAGCAACTGAGTAATAGGGACTCCGGCGCCCAGTATAACTATTGTGTTCATACCCGTCCTTCTATCTGCACGGTGCAGCCCGGGGAGTACTTCTTGCCCAGGTAATAGACGTCGAAGTCGCCCCACTTTTTGACACGGAGCCAGCTCCCATCAAGCAACACCATATACTTGGTCGCGTTCGGGGTCTTAGGCGTCGTCGCTGTTATTTTCAAAGGGACAGAGACCGTGCGGAAGCATTCCCATGTTTTGCCGTTCCACTCTTTATAGTGAATGCAGGCTGTGCGGAAGCATTCCCATGTTTTGCCGTTCCACTCTTTATAGTGAATGCAGGCTGTGGGCTTTAGCGGGACAAAAGCCACGGACACTGACTTGCTGTCAAGCTGAAACAGCGGATCTGAGGGTGGCAGACTGCCCTTATCTGAAGCAACAGCCTGACGAATATACTCCTCCATCTCGATCAAACCCACGTCCGCAGGTATGTCCAGAGTGATTATGAATTGTCTTTTCATTGTTGTGGTCCTTCTATAGGTCACTTGACCTACACTTTTATATAATATATGTTATCTTAGTTATCAACAATAAAGTACATCCGCCGCCCAGCCAACTTGGTCCCGCAGCAATCACACGGCCTGGTCGAGAACTCATCATCATCATCATCATCATCATCATCATCATCATCATCATCCCGGGTGGAGTCCCACATAACGTGACCAAGCCTGGCGAGTCCATCCTGGATCTCGCTGTAACGGTCGACGGCCTCTTCAGGGTTATAGTGATAGTCGAGGGCACTGTAGTCGTCGTTTACGGTGGCTTGGGCGCAATCTTCGCAAAATACAAGATTTTCAATCATTTATAACCTCTTGAAAGTTGATCAAGGCAGCAGCGCCGGCAGCGCGGGCAGCGCGGGCAGCGCCGGCAGCAGCGCCGGCAGCAGCGTCGGCAGCAGCGTCGGCAGCGCGGGCAGCGCGGGCAGCGTCGGCAGCGTAGGCAGCAGCGTCGGCAGCGTAGGCAGCAGCGTCGGCAGCAGCGTCGGCAGCGCCGGCAGCGTAGGCAGCAGCGTCGGCAGCAGCGTCGGCAGCAGCGTCGGCAGCAGCACAGGCAGCAGCGTAGGCAGCAGCGCCGGCAGCGCGGGCAGCGTAGGCAGCGTAGGCAGTTCTATCTTTTCCAGATAACCAATCAGCTGCCCACTGAACAAAACTCTCTTCTTTATACACCAGCAGGACGCATTTTATGGCAAAAACAACTCTTTGCTCCAAGGTAAACTGAGGGAGCGGTATTTCCCTTACCAACATCATCTGATGGCAGCCGCCTTTTAACCCGTCGAATACAACCTCGCGGTCGATTTCGACCTCAAACAGGCGCGGGTTGTTGATGTTGGCGTGGATAGGGTTAAACAACGCTGCCTGTTCCGGTGAGGCGTAGTAATGAAAGACGCCTTCTGAACACAGGTATTCGTCTGGGTTCTCAATTGTATTGGTGACACCCAACTCCCATTGAAAGTCTTTGTGGGTTGTCAGGTTCTGGGTGGTCAGTTTGTACTTGATCATTGTCGTTGCTCCTTTTGATAGGTCACTGGCCTATATTGTTTAGGTACTCCTGGGTCACTTTCGAGTACAGGGTATAAATCTGCCCAATCAACCACTGCTCGTGTTCGGGGCTTGGGGGTGCCGGTTTTCCTTTTGGTTTCTCAAACCAATTGCAGAGCACTATCTCATTTGGTCGAATAATAAGTTCTGTTTCCAGGCGCATAGGTACGCCCTTTCTCTTACCATGCCGGGTACAAATAAGTGTGATGCAGCCCGGGCGGGCAGCTTGGGGGTTGGCTGCAGTAATTTGCACACTCACCACTTGAAAATTGATACCGGGGTACTCCTGGAATCGCTTTATCGGCAACTCGTTAAAATGGGCCGCCAACAGTTTTGCCGTATACTGCCACAACGTGCGGCTGTAGAGTTTTGTGTCCATCGGCAGCACATTGAGCCGGGGAGCAACCAAGCGGTTGAGCACGACCTGGATGCTGTGCTTGCTCTTGTTGCTCATGTTATTATTCAGCCGCACCCGTGGCGCCGCCAGGGACTCGAACGGGAGTTCAAACGGGACGTTGATCAGGCGGTCGGATGTGGGGTTGACCATGGGCACCAAAAACCTCAAAGCCCTGGACGTGTGGTTGGTATAGGAAAAGGCTGCGAATGGGCCGTAGGCGTCGACGTTTTTTGTGAGGAAATTTGCGAGGGCTCTCCCAGCTAATTCCTTGATCATTGCTAGCTCCTTTGATAGGTCAGCGACCTAGTTGATGGTGGTGGATGACGAAATTTAGTAGAAGCAACATAAAACAGCTACCAAAATTAGTAGAAACAGTTGCCAAACATACCAATTTTTTTTTTAAAAATGGCAGCCCGCAAACCCAATGGCAGCAAGGGTTTACGTCTCTGCTTGCCATTTTGCCATTTTGAAAAAATACCCGCAAACCTAGTACTGGCGTGGCTTTGCAGGTTGGTTTGCCAAAAATGGCGGGTTTTGAAAAAGTTTTCATAAGGGAAAGTTTTTTCTCTGCAGATTGCAGAAAAAAATCGTTCCGTGTGAAGAAAATTTGGGGGGTAAAATATGGCAAATGATAGGTAGTTGTTTTGTATGTCCCCGTAAAAGACCTATTATTCTAATGTCAGATTTGGCAAGGTGCTGCAAAAAGGTGAAAAGTAAGGCTCATCATACTTTTTTGTGGTGCCCGCAAAGGCACCATTGGTAAGGGTTTGCGGGTGGGTCATTTTGACCCACCTACATAAACTGCTGTTATTGCACATAAAAAATGGCTTGCCAAAACGTCTGCCAAAAATGGCAGATTCTGCCAGAATGCGTTTTTCATCAGTGTTTTTCGCTCCATTTTGTTAGGCATTTTTTGTTTGTAGTACCTAAAAGTGGTGATTACTTTGATAACGGTTGGCGCCAAAATTTGTCAAAGTGACAAAAAACGTCAGTAAAACGTTACCAAACAGTAACGTGATTATCACTTGTCTATACCGCCGTTTGTTTCGTTAAACCAAACACACTGTTTGGTTTAACGAAACAAGCTCAAAATACCTCTAAATGGAGCAGAAAATTGGTTAGGTTTTGCCTGAAAACACCACATTGTGGCAGCGACGTCGACGTCGACAAATTCCCTATCAAAATTGTTGCTCCATTTCTAACCACGAAATCTGAAACTCGGATTTTGAGGCACACCTAACAACACGACAATGTGGTATGGTTTCAATAGAGAAACCACGAAATTGAGGTTTTCCTAAAAATCAGACCCTCAAAATTGAGGTTTTCATGAGCACTTTTCATTCCTAACAAAAAGCCGCTCCATTTGCCAAAACGGGCTGTTGTCTAGACAGGTGATAATCACGTTACCATTTGGTAACCTTTTGTCAGAAGGAAAACCTAGCAACTATCGGAGCATTTCATCGACGATGCAGGCGCGTTCTAAGTCCTGCTTTGTGGTGTAGCGGTCGACCGTGACCTCGACGTCGCCGTGGTCACAGGCGTGGACCTCGACCCGGGAGTTCCGGGTGGTTTGATAGTGGAGGATCTCAAAGAATCCGAGGGTAAGAAGGGCGATAAGGGCTATAGTTGCGTTTCTCATAATTTCTGTCCCATGTAATTGAGGTTTTCATAGGTCAGTGACCTATGGCTGCAGGTAGTACCGAAATACACAAGGAAAGCTGTGCTGCCGTGGGTTGTCCATCAAGAGGACAGAACCATCCTGAAAGGTCAGCCTGAGAGAGCTATCAACGGAGTCCGGACACTCAATACCCACCTTATGGGCGCAAGCGGTGATTTTCTCTACCCAATCGTAGTCCTCCAGGACCATGAAGTTGTTGTCATCCCTTCTAAGGTGTTGAGATATCTTATATATTTGTTCAGCCGTTGTCTTCATGATTACTCTCCTTTTGAGGTATACCTCAATATTTAGATTAATAGTTTGTAAAAACCGCAATCAATCATAGGTCAGTGACCTATGGGTTTGTTGTCATTGTCAGGAAAATGTAGTCTATCATTTGCCTGACAACAACAACAACCGTGTGGGCGACAGCCAGGCCACGTCAAGGCCTGGATTGTTGGGACGTAGCGACGTCCGCGCCGTCGCCCTCGATGTAGAAGTCGTTGTCTTGAGTTTTCTTGGACGTGCCGTCTCCGTCCTGCGAAGAGCACCTAACCGTCAACGCCCACTATAGGCTCTGGTTGTGGCTCTGGACCATACTATGCTACAGGTGGCGGTCGTGCCATTACGGGTTTTAGCTCTTCGCTCTGCGGGCGCTCAAGACGCCCTAATACCCAACCGGACTGCATCCGGATCCTGTAGTTCCCAGCTGATTTAGTGGAGCGCCCTGAGGGATTATCGGGCGAGGTTGTTTTTATTGTCGCAGTTGTTCTCCTAGTTGAATTTCACCCGGACATTTCCCCCGGGCAAGTATGTATTGTTCAAGCACTCGTGGCGGATCAGAGGATTGATCCGCCTGGAGCAGCCTAACAACGAAAGCGATCGATCTGCTCTTCATCAAGTTCCAGAATCCGTAAGGCCGTGCGGTTGGCCTCGCTGGCCTGCTCTGGGGTCATAAAGCCGGCCTTACACATCTGCAGGGTCAGGCTGAGACTGGCCTGGTAGTTCTGCAGGGCCATTTCGTGGAGGTGGTTTAAGTCTTGCATGATTGTGTCTCCTTTCAGAGTTGTAGGTCAGCTGACCTATGGTTTAACAATAGGTGAGACCATGATGTTGACCGGGTTGTCGCCCGATACCCAAACGTACCCGTTTTCGTGGTCCAATAATTCGGCGCCAGGAAATGTTTTCTCCACAAAATCAACGGCTTCGCGCAAGGTTTGGACACTAGTAGTATATGTAACTTTACCTCTTGATATTACACAAATATTTCTCATTGTAGTTGCCTCTCAGTTGTAGGTCATCTGACCTATGGTTCGGTGAAATCCTGAACTTTGTAAACTCTTGAGTTTACACAGTTCAATTTTTCCCGTGGATTATTTCAGTTTGCAGCCTGAGTGTTATGGCTGTGGAGGTATGGTCGAATAGGTCAGCTGACCTATCCAGTACCGGGACAGCGACCAGGACAGCGACCGGGACAGCGACCAGGACAGCTGACCTATCCAGTACCGGGACAGCGACCAGGACAGCGACCGGGACAGCGACCAGGACAGCGACCGGGACAGCGACCGGGACAGCGACCAGGACAGCGACCGGGACAGCGACCAGGACAGCGACCAGGACAGCGACCAGGACAGCGACCGGGACAGCGACCGGGACAGCGACCGGGACAGCGACCGGGACAGCGACCGGAACAGCGAC
>Ga0209728_1000363_pt1 | contig 40246 bp, 34 predicted proteins | sample RifGroD1_FD_183997 | JGI IMG/M metagenome (GOLD analysis project Ga0209728, IMG submission 183997) | Groundwater microbial communities from Rifle, Colorado, USA - Groundwater D1 (SPAdes) (version 2) | ecosystem: Environmental > Aquatic > Deep subsurface > Groundwater | place: Rifle, Colorado... | reverse complement strand
TTAAAAATAATAAAACAATTGGCGAGAAAAAGCTATTTGAAATATTAAGAATAGAAAATATATTACAAGATAGTGATGGTGAATGGAATATTCCTTATCAAAGATATATTGATGCAGGATATTTTGAGTTAAAACCAAGCACACATAGTAATGGATTTGGAGGTATTATTACAGATTTTACAACAAAGGTTACAGGTAAGGGATTAGAGTGGCTGTGGAAGCAATTACTTAAAAAGGGTTATGTGATGAGTGATGATGTAAAATTGTTGAGTTAATAAATTATTAAGAAACGAATTAAATTTAATAAGCAATTAATAAACAAAAATAAATAACAAAGGCATTACTTTAGTGTGATGTCTTTGTTTTGATATTGGAATATTGGAGATGAATTAAAATAGCAGGATTTAGTAAATTTAATGTAAATACAAGTGCAGAAGCAAAAAAGAAAAGGACAATGAATGGACATGAATTTTCATCAGATTTGGAATTTAAATATTATAAATACTTGTTGGGATTACAAGAGCAAGGAATAGTTAAACAGATTGAATTACAACCAAAATTTCAATTACAGGAAAAATATAAGCGAAAATCAGATGGGAAATCAATTTTAGCAATATATTACATAAGTGATTTTCGTGTTACTTATAATGATAATTCTGTCCAAGTAATTGATACGAAGGGTGATCCTGATAACATTGCCATTTTGAAGAGAAAAATGATGGAATATTTATACCCTGATATTGATTTCCATTGGATTGCATATTCAAAACAAGATAGTGAAAATGGCTGGATTGAGTATGATGAGTTAAAGAAATTAAGAAGTGCTAGGAAGAAAGCAAAGAAAGATAAATTAAAAGTTGATAAAGATGATAAATAATATATTGTAGATGGAATTTAATCAATTATAGAACTCAGGCACTTCATTAATATGAGGTGCTTTTATTGTGTGATTGATTATTGCACTAAGAGGATAGAATCTGCAGTTCGATAAGGGATAATTTGCCTTAATTTATCCTTTCCTCTTATTTTTCTTTTTGGATTAAGGCAGTAATTAAAGAAACGAAAGGCGGTTGTGAAAGAATGTTAATAACAAAAGAAGTTGAGGTTGTTTTATCAGGAAATAATATTAAACATTATGAAGAAAAGGGTTATAAAATTCCAAGAAGGATTGATAAACAAGGTAGATTAAGTTTACCTGTTGGTAGTAAAATTATAGTAGATGTTAATGATATACCTAGTGGTAGCAAAGTAGAGATACAATATATGTGTGATTATTGTGCAGAAGAAGGTCACGGAGTACCTATTTCTTTAGGTTGGTCTGCATATAATAATCATAAAAACGATGTTATAAATAAAGACGCTTGTAGTAAACACTCTACGCAAAAAGCAATTGATCTTGGCACACGGGTAGTCAAAGCAATGTCTTTTATGCCTAAAGATGAAATAGTGAAACAATATTTAGCATTAGCAAGTAAAATAAGATGTGTCCCAAAACATAGGCATATAAAAGAAGAAATTAAAATCAATTCTAATTTTCCCAGTTTTAGAACAATACAAAATGGGTTTGATACACTTTCAAAATTAAAACAATATTGTAAATTAGAAACACAATGGTTTAAATATACAAAAGAAGAATTGTTAAATCTCTTAAAAGTATATATTGGTAAGAATGGTTTTCCTAAAAATAGAAGAAATCTTTTTACTAGTAAAAATGGTTTGCCATCTTATAAAACTTATATTTTTCAATTTGGTGATGATTTAGTTAATTTAATAGAATTATGTGGTTACAGTTTGACTGAGGATGAAAAATATCACCTAATGAATAAGAGTGGGATAGTAGTTACCACCACTAAACAAGAAGCAATAGAAATAATATATGATATGCAGAAAGAACTAAAAAGACCATTAATGTATGATGATTTTAGAAATCCAAATAAAAATACAGTTAGTATAACCACTATTATAAAATTTTGGGGTTCTATGAATAAAATGAAAGAGGAATTAGGACTTGAAATAATTCAAGAAAACATGCTAGACAAGCAACTAACTTTAGAAGATGCAAAAGAACATATCAATAAATTATGTGAATTTATATTTAACAAAGAAAACAGAAAAATAATTACATACAGAGATATTAATAGGTGTGATTATACTCAAAATACAGGTTCTTATAATAAGATATTTTTAAAAGAGTTAGGAATGAAATTAAGAGAATATATTCAAAGCATTGGTTATGATTTAGCACAAGAAGGAAATGGATTAAACCATATATTTGAGGATGGAGAAAAAACTAGAAGTCAATATGAATTAGATTTCTCTATCTATTTAAGAGATATGCTTCATCTAAAATATAATGTCAATTATTTTAGAGATATACGTTATAAAACATTTATGGTTGATTATAAGGGATTGATGGATTGTGATTATATAATTGATTTTAAAGGAAGAAAAATATACATAGAAATTGCAGGTATGTTACGAGATCGACAAAAATATTATTATGAAGATAAACCGTTAACTAGTAAGTCTAAAGAAAAGTATAGACAAAAGCTCATGTTAAAAGAAGATATGCTTAAAGATTCAGGAGTCGAATATTACATATTATTTCCTTGTGACTTGAATGATGATACATATAAGAAGATATTTAATTAGTAATTAAAAAATAAACAGAAGGAAGTGAATTAAATTTATGGCAACTCGTGGTAGAGTATACAACCCAATCTACACTAAAGAAGAATGGGCAGTAATTAATCCTAAAAACAAAGATATAATGAACGATTTTCTTGAAGAATATAAACAAAGAAAAAAGAAAAAAGGTACAATTAACGCTTACTTTCAGGATTTAAGGATAATTTTTATTTATATTAATAGATTTTGTGATAATAAATGTATTCTTGATTTAGGCAAAAAAGATTTTAGGAGACTAAGTATTTGGCTGAGTGATGATTTAAAAGTATCAAATGCAAGAGCAAACAGATTAATGAGTGCTTGTCGGTCAATGCTTTCATATGCAGAGGAAGATGATGAAACAGAATATGAAAATAATGTATCAAGGAAAGTTAAGGGTTTGCCACAAGAAAGAGTAAAGACAAATGAAGATGATTTCTTTATGACATTTGATCAAGTATGGAGAGTTAGAGAAGAATTAATAAAACGTGGGAAGTTACAGCTTGCAGTTTTACATATGCTTTTGTTCGATTCTGGAGGGCGTAGGAATGAGGTTTATCAAATAAAAAAGCAAGATTTACAAGAAGGGAATAAAACTAACGTTGTAATAGGGAAAAGAGGAAAAACATTTCCTTTAGTGTTTTTAAATGATACTAGAGAATTAGTTAAACAATTTATAGTAGAACGTGGTGAAGATAATATAGATTCTATTTGGATTAGCGGAAAAGGAGAAAATAAAAAAGAAGTAACTTATGGCTCCCTATATGATAGAGTAGTTGCTATTTCTGCCATATTAAGTGAATTAGAAGGTAGAGAGTTAAATATATTTCCGCACAGCTACAGACATTCAAAAGCAGAAGTTATGCTTCAGGGAACAGATCCTCGCATCATAGACCCTAAAACTGGATTACCAAAGAAGTTTAGCCTTCAAGAAGTCCAGTTGTATTTACATCATTCCGATCCTAAGACAACTCAAGAATACGCTAAAGATCATAGTGAAGAAATGATTGATACTATGTTTAATTTTGATGGAGAAGTTGAAGAGAAAAAAGGAATAGAAGATATTAAATAATATTAATTGTTTAGGGATTGATTTAATATTAATTCCTAAACAATTGGAAAATACATTAAAAAATCGAATTTTATTTGATAATTGATATTCTAAAACCCTTATACAGCAACACTTTTCAAATTCCCTAAGTGGGAATTTTTATAATTTACAGAGATATTTAATAAAAAATATCTAAAAATAAATAAAAAAGGAATGATTTTTAATGATTAACAATCATAATGTCGTTTATATTTACAATTTGCGTCAAGCAGAATTCTATTTTCAAAAAGGATTACTTCCTTTGAGTGTAGGCGTTGGTTCTAAAAACGATACATATGTTAAATTTTCTAAAACTGATGAACTAAAATAATAATAGAAGTAATCACATTATTTAATTGATGTGGTTTTTTGTATTATTATAATTTGAAGTCAAATATTTAATAATAACAATTTTACTAAATGGCTTAATGGATTGATCCTCCATTAAAAAAGAAGGTGTCCTTTCCTTCGCCATTTAGTTTTTATATTTTTTAAATTAAAGGACAAGAAACAGTGAATAAAAATAAAAAGAAAAGGACGTGTTAAAATGGAAAAGAAAAGAAAAGTTAAACAAGTTGGCGTGGATGAATTTATCAATAGTATTAAAAAGCAAATCGAAGAATTTAATATCAATAATGCAGATGGGTTTAGCACAATAAAAGATATGAGTTTAAATGATATTTTAACTAAAACTGGTAAAGTTTATTTTATTCAAGCAGGAGTTAATGGGGCAATAAAAATAGGATACACAGATAATGTTGGAAAAAGATTAAAGCAGATACAAACTGGAAATCCACATAAACTGAATCTACTTAAAGTTGTTAATGGTGGATTCGATGTTGAAAGTTCTATACATAAATTGTTTTCTGAATACAGGTTAGAAGGAGAGTGGTTTACACCTTCTAGAGAAATAATGGAATATATAGATATAGATAATAATGAAAATAATAATAATATGGATAATTTTTGTGATTTAGAAAAGCATATTATTAACTTTTGCGATAAACAATTGATTATTAATCCTAATAGATATATTGAATCTATAAAATTATATGAAGCATACAAAATATTTTGTATGTCAAATGGAATAGTAGATTATTTAAATAATGTTAATTTAGGAAAATATATAAAGAAAGTTTTACCTAATTTTATTAAAAAACAAAAGAAAATAAATGGAAGACCAATATGGATTTATACTAATATCTCTCTAAAAAATGAGGTGCTATAAAAATGATTAACTACAAAGAATTTCTAGAGAAAATGGAACTTGAAACAAAGAAAAATCATGTAATAGAAGCAGTAAACTTGACAATCAAAGACTTATCGGAATATAATGTAATTGTACCAAAAGATGGAGAATATTACAAAGGATTAAATCAATTATTGTATTATATAATGTTTTACCCAATAACATCTAAGAAAGCAATAATAAATTTTCCTACTGGATGTGGCAAAAGCACAGCTATGAATGCAGGAATTTCCTATATGTTAAGAAATAAAATATTACAACCATATGCAGGAACAATAATATTAAAACTAACTAAAGAAGATTGTAATGAAACTGTTAGAGAAATTAATAAGAAAGCAAAATTAGATTTAGCATATGCATATCATTCAGGATTTGACAAATTAAATAATAGAAAAAGAAGCGATATTCCTAATGATGAATTAAAAGAATATCCAGTAATTGTATTAACTCATAGTGGTTACTTGCAATTAATTGATCGTGATGAAGTCAATAAGTTGTGTGAGTGGTCTGATAAAAGAATTAATACAAAACGCGGAAAATACAATACATATTATAGGGAAAGATTGATTGTGGATGAAGCCATAAATAACGTACAATTTATGACAGTAACTATGAAGTCAATTTCTGATATGGAGAATTACATAATGAATCTTGGAAATGAAGATATTTATGATAGATTTAATGGATTTGTAACTAAGATTAAGAAAGAGTTCCTTCGCCCATATGACATAAAAAAGAATAGCGTATTCTTTTGCGAGTTCAATGATATTGTCGTACCAGAGGGACTAGATGAGTTATTTTTCTCTTGCAAGGACAAACAAGCAAAAGATTCATATATGGCAATAAGAACAATGTTAGCTACTGGTGGATATGTGAATATCAATGAGGATATAAAATGGAAATCTATCATAACATATAAGTACATAGATATGAATAACCCATATTTCTACAAGGTAACACTTGACGCTACATCTGGCATTAACTATTTATATGAGATTGATGATAATTCTGAAGTTAAAGAATTGCCACAAATAAAATCATATAAGAATGTACATCTAAATATCTTTAATGGAGTGACAGGATCTTCTGCGTCTATGAGAAAAGGATTAGAAGATGGTTTATTAGATGCTATCATTGAAGATATTAAAAGTAAAATTGTCGGAGATGAGAAAGTATTAATTGTTACAAATAGTGAAGAAAGAGATAAAATGGTTATGGATGCTTTAAAAGGATATGAAAAATTAGAACAAATTGATGTCACACATTATGGACTCACTGTTGGAAATAATAAATGGAGCGATTTTAGCAAAATATTTATATTGGGAATTCAGTTATTGCCTGATGCAATATATCCATTAATGTATTTTACAAGTTCTGAAAAGGAAGAAGATTTAACAGCAGAAAAGTTTAATTCTTTAGATACTACATTGATACCAATCAAAGGCAATAGAAAATATAAAGAAAAAGCTTTTGAGCGTGTGAAAACTTCAGTGATTAGTTCCTTAATTGTGCAAACATTAAATAGAGTTAAGTGCAGAGGATACGAAGATTCTCAAGCGCCGAGTACATTTTGCTACTTGATCAATAGAGATAAGGAAATTGATGCTCTTATTGCTAAAGCTATGCCTGACATTCAGATTACTTACAATTGGGGAATTGAATATAAGTCAAGAAAAAGTGGTAAAACAGTAGAGAATAAGAAGGACGTTGTTGAGACATTAATTGAGTTCTATGAGAAATTTAGACTTGACGAAGACTATAGAAATAAATTATTTGTCGATGAAATTTTTACTGAAAAAGGATTAAGTAAAGCAAAAATAAAAGAATTATTAGATATTAAGACGAATACTTTTAATATTTCTATGAGTAAACCTTTAATGTTGCAATATGTAAAAGATTATAATATTGATTTAATCTCTAATAATAGATATGTAAAATTTTAATCAAACTAAAAAGTGTGGTTACTCTATTTATATATACAGTGAATCACACTTTTTAGTTTATATGATTTGGCAAAAATAACCCTAAATCAAAAATAAAAATAATAAATCATATTCATGAAGTAATTTTGGGACACCAAAATTGCTGAAATGATCCTCGATGGAAATCGCCCTAGCAAAAATAATAATATAATAAATAATATAATAAAAATCATGACAAGTCAAAGTAACGAAGAGAACGGCGGTCATTCACAAGTTCATTCCCTTGCTAAACTTTCGCTATCGCTTCAAGTTTAGGATTGATTTTTTGCTTTATTTTTATTATTTTTCTTTTGATTAATAAGTAATAATAATATAATAAATAATAAATAAGAGAGATTATAAAACCCCTCTCAATATCTCTATATTTACATATTTGTATTAATTACTATCAAGGATTACAAACCTTACAAGCCTCTAACCCACTACTCTTTGCTTCACTTAATGTCATTTCTATTTGAACATTTTTCAATGTCTTGCATCCACTTCTATGATATTTTGTACCTGTATTCCCCCTATAAACAATTACATTTACTTCATTAGGTACTTCATTTTTAACTTCAGGTACAACTATAGGAGCTACAATTGGCTTAGAATCAACTGGAACAGATGGATTAACACTTTCTTTAGGCAAAACATTTTCAACTGGTTTAGATGTAATATTATTTGTCTGAGGTTCAGAATTAGAATCAATAATTGGAATTTCTTCTTTTACTATTTCTGCCTCGGTTTTATCCTTTTTAGTTTCTTCTATTTTTTCAGTTTCATCAACCACTTTTTCCTTTTCTTCTATTACAGGTGCTAATGTCTGTACACTTTTATTGTCACCATTATCACCTCCATTAAACGCAGTTATCACAATACTAATAATCATAAGATAACCAATTGTTGCTAAAATTTTCTTCCATACTTTGCCTGACCTAAAACCTAGAATTTTCATTTGCCATTATCCTCCTTTTATTAATTCTTATTACTTTATTACATTATCATGTTTTTATATTGTTTTGTTAGTATTTCTATTATCTTACATTATTTGTTGTTTTGCGACAATTTGATAGAGGATTTATTGTAATGAGAGTGGATGTATTGATGGAATAAATCAATCCACAATCCAATCACACGCACCACAATAGTCTGTGTTGAGTCAGAATTTATTGTTGGTATGATTGTATGGGTCGGATTGATTTTTGTGTTTTTGATAGGATTAGAGTGATAAAATATGTGATAAAATTATCAAAAGAATAGAGACTCTAAGTTGGATTAGAATCTCTATAATAACATATTTATTTATTACTTATTGTAAAATTCCCTATCCCATAACAACTAAATTCTTACCTTTCTCCTTTCTATCTAACAAAATATCATAAATATAATCAATACCAATGGTTTTAACTCTAGTCAATTCTGAATCAATATCATCCCTATCATTTTCACAAGAAATATTGAAGTAATTTTCAAATCCTTTATTTGGTAGATTCTTATACCTTCCTTTGATTTTATTTTTGCTAATGATACCACAATCTCTAAGAATGCTTGGCAGAGTTTTCTTATTGACTTTGATTTTGCTCCCTTCTTCTTTGCTTCTGGTACTTAACATTTTAGAAACTTGTTCAAATGTATATGTACCTTCAGCATCAAGAAATACTCCATATTTATCAAGTTTAGGTTGTGCTTCTTTTAGAAGTTTATCTTTATACTCTACTTCTAAAGCTAATCTTCCTGCTTCAAATAATGCTTCTCCATAAGTTCTAGGAATGGATTTGAATAATTCTTTTCTCATGGAGAAGTAATTATCAATGAGTTTGTTGTATTGCTCCCATGCAAATTCATCATCTAGAATTTTTAGAAGTTTGGTGTAACCTTTTTCTGATAATATGTAGATGTTTTCTGCCTTTGCAACCTGCATTTTAGAGAAAATATTGTTATCGACCAAATCGATAACAAATTCATTTCCTTTGATGTCGATAATGTCAATATTATCAGTGAATCTGATGCGATTTTTGTTTATGGCTTCGTTAATATGAATTAGTTTTTTACCATGCAAGATTGCAATATCCTTTGCTAACATACTTTTCTGATTTTCACTAAATCCTCCTTCTATGCCGTTAAATTCCATACCGTCAACATTTTGGACTCCTAATAATTTTAATTCAGTAGTCATGTTTTATTCCTTCTTTCTTTTAATTTAATTATTTTATTTTTGGTTTGTACTCCTACAAGGGTACGGTAACTTACCGTGTACTTGTAATTTTAATCTCTTTAAATTAATTTACCTTATGTATCAATTATCTCAGGCCCATCTCTAATAATATTTCTCACTTCCTTTCTGTATTATATTTTCTATTTGTACCACCTTCATCATTATACGTGATTGGATGTAATTTGTAAAGTAAAAAATAAAATTATTTGACATATCTAATGTAGGGTAGTAATATAGTTATTGTAGAGATAAATGATAATCTTTTTTCACTCCGTAAATACATATGTGGTTACAACATATGAAATCTGGTATAATAAAAACAGAATGGAGTGATTACAAATGCCAAGACTTAAAAGTGAACAGATAATTGTAAGATTGAGTCCAAACCTTAAAAAACAATTAGAGAAAAAGGCTAAAGATAATCAGACTAGTGTTTCAGAATTGGTTAGATTTCTGATTGAAATGATGTTAAATAAAGATAATAGTAGTTATACTAAGGATTATGAAGATAAATAGAGATAATGTGGTTTAAACAGTTGAATATGATGTAATTACATTAGTTATTACCCTTGTAATTACATCTATAATCCTCTATACTAATATTAGTTAAGGAATACAAATTAATCGGCCTTAACATTTTAGAAGTATAGAGGAGAGTGCTATATTTATTATGGAAAAAGTTTACTGCGTCAAGGATAGCAATGGAAGATTTGGTGGTAGTCTTGGGATTTACTCAAATTCAATGGTTAAACGCAATGCTGATTGGAAGTGGGATTATTATTCAACTGAAATCCCAATGACAGTAATAATTGATGGGAAAGAAGATGTTGATCTTAAAATCCAGAAACTTAGGGAACTAAACTTGCTTGCAAAATATGATCTAGAGTGGGAGGTAGTAGAACTAACTCAAACTCAGTGGATGGACATTATTGAAGACTGTCATCAAAAATATGTGGCAATGGGCATAGACCCTATGTTGGTTCAACATTATATTTCCTCAGTTGAAATAAAGGAGATTGAGAAGGGCTGTATTGGAAAACATCAAAGGGTTGTGAGGGATATTTATAGGAAGTATAAAACAAAGGAATACATAGTAGAAAAGTTGGTGTAATATGGGAAAATTGATTCAATTCCCTTGCGTTGATTATTATGAAGATTGGCAGTACGAAGACTATTATGATGAAGAATTTAATGATATGAATCAAGATTATGGGATTGAAAAAGATAATTTGGTTAGAGGGTTTATTAGGAAAGTGTTGATGTTTATTTTGGTTAGATTGTGAAGGTTTTGATTAAGTTAATTTGAAGATTATGGGGATTTATTATCCCCTTTGATTCCTTTATATGGTATAATTGAATTATCGAATAATTCATTGAAAGAGGAATTTATTATGAAGATGGCTAGAACATCAAGAGCTAAAACTTCCAAAACTAAATGTAGATGTGGCAAATCCAAAGTAAAATCCAAAGTAAAAACAAGATTATGGAAAGGAAAGGTGAATAGAATGAGTGTGGCACTAGAAAATCCTATAGGTATAACACCCATGATTAGAATGAAACAGAAATCTACATCATTTTTTGAAATGATATTTGATAGTAAAAAACGTCAAGAAACTTATGATTATAATGATCAAAATTATGAAGAATCGGAAGATGAAAAAGAGATTTTTAGAATAATGTCTTCTAGAAGGAGAAATAGATAATGGCATGTCCTAAATATCCTAAAGAACCAACTCAAATTAAAACTGAACATACTGAGAAGGGTTGTATTCATTGGTTTGATTTTGAAGACAGCGATCCTAAAATTAGGTCACAAAAGGCTAGGCCATACATTATTATTAGTAGAAATAATCCAAAGTCATTAAGAGTTGTTATTTGTCCTATTTCTGACATAAAAAATTATTACGAGAGAGAAACTACTAAGTTAAAATATCCTTATCATGCTTCATTATTTAAAAAAGATTATCAATTTTTAGAAAAAGATAGTGCTGTGCTTTTAGATCAAGTCTACACAATTTCTAAAGATGAATTATGTGAAGAATGGTATTTAGGTAAAATAACGGATTGTTTTGTAATCGATATGGCATTGACATATAATTATGATATGTTTGAGTCTATTAGTCAGGCTTACAAGGAATTGATTAATCAATTACCTAAATCTCATATGTCTGGGTTTTCAAGGCAATAGTGATTTTTATAGAGATATATTAGAGAAGAATCCACTGTTTTTAGTGGGTTCTTTTTGTGCGTCTATTTTTAATTTTGATAGTTTTAGCAAGAGAAAAGATTAGAAAGTCGCGAGTCTAATTTGGGTGCTCCAACCATCTCTTGCTATTTTATATATTTTGGTTTTATTGGTGGTTTAGATTGGAGTAAATAAATAAAATCGGAGGAAGAAAGAATGGCAAATCAATTCCCAGAATGGACAAACGAAGATGTACAATATTTAAAAGACAATTATCTAAAAATGACTGATGAGGAAATGGGGATAGTATTAAATAGGTCTAAAGAAGGTGTAAAAACAAAAAGAACTAGATTAAAGTTAAAACGTGAAAAACAATTATTGTCAAATAAAACAAAAGAGAAAATAGAGTTATATTCGGAAGAAAATTCTAAAGCTCAATTAGTTCGTATATTTAATATAATAAAAAGACCACCCACTAAAGAAGACGCAAAATTATACAAAATGAAACCTGCTAGGGATTGGTATGTTGATAAATATGGTAGTATAGAAAATGCTTGTGCTTGTTTTGGATTAATAGAAAAACCTTTATCTGTTGAAGAAAGAATGGATATTTCTATAATTGAATTAAGGAAAGTCGCAGAGCAATTAGGAAGAATTCCTTTTTGTGATGAATATGTGGAAATGAAAGATAAGGGTTATTCTAAATATCCGTTACAAAAACATTTTAATATGCCATATTCTCAAATTTGTGATAAATATCTTAGCGATTTTAAAGATATTATTCCAGATGGATATAAAAAATGTAGTATTTGTAAAGAAATAAAGGAGATATTTGAATTTGGAGATCATTCATATGGTGCTTCGAATGTAAGATGTAGTTGTAAACTTTGCGAATACCTAAAAAGAAATAATATAGTTATTCCAAGTGGTTGGACTGAAGAAGAATGTAAAATTTTAATAGATAATATTCTTAATGAAAAAGTTATGTATATTAATGATTTATGTGATATATTACATAAAAAACTAGAAGATATAATATATTTATTAACCAATGATATAATAATTGGTAATAAACCACTAAATGTAAAATATAATTGCTCTTATTGTGGAAAAGAAGAATCAAAACATTTAAGTGTTTATATTAAGAATAAGGAGTGTTTTTGTTTATCTGAATGCTATTGGAATTTTAAAAGAGAATGCGAACCAAAAGGCGAAAATCATCCAAGTTATAATAGGGTTGGAAAGAAATGCGATAACTGTGGCGAAGATATTAAAGTAATACCATGGGGTATAGAAAATTATCATCATAATTTCTGTTCTCAGAAATGCTATTGGGAATTTAGAAGCAAATATTATATTGGTGAAAACATTCACAATTTGGACTCAAAAGAACTACTGAACAAAAGAGAAAAATGAGAATTGCAACAGTAAAAAGTTATGAAAATGGCACATATAAAAGAAGAACAAAACCACAAATAAAAGTAGATGAAATATTAGATGATTTAAATATGGTATTTAAGAATGAATACAATTGCAAATATTATGCTATTGATAATTATCTACCAGATCATAATTTAATGATTGAAGTAAATGGCGATTATTTTCATTCAAATCCTTTAAAGTTTACAAAACTAAATACGATGCAAATTAAAGGAATCACCAGAGACAAACGGAAAAGAACTTATATTAAGAGATACAAAGAGATTGATGTATTATACTTATGGGAAAGCGATATAAATAATAAACAGGAGATGTGTAAAGAGTTAATATTAGAATATGTTAACAATAAAGGAATATTAAGTAATTTTAATAGTTTTAATTATTCATTAGTTGAAGGCGAATTGTTGTTAAATGATGATATAATTATTCCATACATTGATTGGGATATTAAAAATATTAATCTGATAAGAAAAGATATTATATAAAATAAATAAATAAATACCATAATAAAATTATGAAAGAAGGAAAATAAAAATGTTAGAACAAAACTTAATTAAAGTATCAGAAATTAAAGAGGATTATTCAAATATTACTATAAAAAAATATATTCCTTTTATTATTAAACAAAATATAATTGATAATATCTTAGATACTTGCGTTTATATCAATGAAGAAACTGGATTTAAATATGTAGACAGTGCCATGAAAAGAATGGCGATTGAATTCTCTATTTGCAACCAAGTAAGTAATATAGATATGTCAGAAGAAGATAATTTAGAATTATATGACTCACTTAAAGAATCTGGAGTGGTCGCGCATATCTTAAATAATATTGATCAAAGCGAAGCAATTTTCATTACTGACTGTGTAAATGAGAAAATTGAAGAAATATATAAAGTAGATAATTCTTTACAAAGTGTTGTATCGCAAGGTTTAAATAAGTTACTTGCAAAAATACCAGACAACAAAGGAATGACAAAATTTATTAAAGATATTTCTAAACAATTTGATAAACTTGATCCAGAAAAACTTAAATTTGTAAAAGATGTTACAGCATGGGACAAAGGAGTAGACAAATAATAATTAAAAGAGGTGCGTTTTAGTGGAATTTAAAACTGTTTCTGAATTAGAAAAATACTTACTTAAACAAATATCAGACAGTTTGCAAACAGACGTTGCATTAGAAAGTAGGCATTTGATGAGAGAGCATATACAAGACGATGTCTATAATGAGTACATACCAACACATTATGAACGCAGTTGGAAATTAATTGATAGTTGCAAGACCACAAATATTAGCAATGATACTATTGAATTAACAAATACTAGACGAGGAGATGAAGGTGAAAATATACCATATATAATTGAGTATTCTAAAGGATATCAATGGGGTATTGATTTAGATGATAGAATTGGCCCAAGACCATTTTTTGCAAAGACATATGAAGATTTATCAAAAAGTAAAGCAAGATTATTTATGAAAAATGCTTTAAACAAGCGTGGGTTCAAAATAGAATAATGACCAAGAGAAAAGTGTGTTAATTGTTAATTAACACACTTTTAATATTATTCGATTCAATTCTCATACGATTTATATTGCTAACAATACTTCCTAATTCTTGTTTGTCTTGCATTTGCTTAAATACACAAGTTACCTCTACACCATTGTCTATATATGTTAAGATTAAATATTGAGTATTTGTTTCTGTTTTCTTTTTAATTCCAAATGCAAAAATACCAAGTGCAATTAATCTTGTTAGAGTAACATCTCTTCTGATTTCCGTTTCAGTTTTAGATTCATACTTAATTAATTGTGATATTAGAATTTCATTCCCTATAAAATTGGATTTCTTATGAGTTTTTGTATTAATATTTTTATTCTCAATATAGATTGTTTTGTTTTTGCGTAATTGAATAGTTACTACATCATTAGGTTGTAAGTACGGGTGTCCATTTAGATGAAGGAGAAATGTGGTTAATATAATTCCAGATTGTGTTTCTTTAACTTCAAATTCTTTCCTTTGTTTTGCAATATTATGACTACAATAAATATAAATAATTGTTGATAATAAAATTGCTATAAAAATTGCCATTCCCAATTTGTGTCACCCCTTTTATTTTCATTATATGCCAAAAATGTTAGAATATCAATAATTTTAATAATAAATTATAAAGAATTTTCAAGAGGGTTGCCCCTCTTTTATTATATTTAAAAATAAATTAAAAGGAGGTCTAATCTTTGGACAATAAATTGTCGATATTAATTAAAGGTAAATTAGATATTACTGATTTAACACAAGATAAAATTAATAAACAGTTAAAGAATCTTAAAATAAACTTGAAAGGACAATTAGATACTACAGATTTAACTCAGGATAAAATAGATAAAAAATTAAAGAATGTCAAGATTAATTTGAAAGGAAAATTTGATGCAACTAGTTTAACACAAGATATTGTAGACAAGCAAGTTAAGAAATTTAAAGTAAATTTAGGGTTTCAATTAGATAAATCCACCGCATCAATTGAAAAATTCAGAAAAGATTTAGAAATTTTATCTAAGAAATTCAAGTTAAATTTGAATGTAAATGTCAATGGAAATTTAGGAAGTAGTGGTTCTGGTGGGAGTAACGGGAACAATAGAAATATATTTCCTCAAAATGTAGAAGACCAAATTAAGCGTATAAATAACTCTCTTGATAGGTTAAAAATAAATAAAGATAAGGTTTTTGCTGATTCTAGGGTTAGTGCTGAAGTTGCAAAATTAAAAGAAATGGAAAATGCATTTAGAAGAGGTGAAATTTCCGCTAGACAATACGGATTACAATTAGACACTCTCAGAACTAGAGTTGCTCAAGTATCTGGTCAGTTTAGAAATTCAAGTAGAGATGGATATGCTTTTAGTCAAATGCTCACTTTAGCCGCGAAAAAGATCGCAATTTGGGGAATAAGTACGAATTTGGTCTATGGCAGCCTCAATCAGCTAAAATTGGGAATTTCTTACATATACGAACTTGATAATTCTCTCAATCAAATTCGTATAGTAACTAATAAAACACAAGCAGAAGTTGAAAGTTTAGCACAATCATACAATAAACTTGGTAAAGAGATGTCTGTAACTACTAAAGAAATAGCAGGGACATCTGCCGATCTTTTTCGACAAGGTTTATCTGAATCTGACGTTGAAAAACGAATGAAGTCTATAATTCAATATGCAAAAATTAGTTCTCTTTCCTTAAAAGAAAGTAATACAATTATTACTGCGACAGCTAACGCAACTGGCGAAGATGTGCAAAAAATTATAGATATATTTGCATTATTAGGAGATACAACTGCTTCAGGAGCAAATGAGATCGGAGAAGCCCTTCAGAGAGTGGCATCGGCAAGCGAGAATAGCAATATTTCCCTCGAAAAAAGTGCTTCATGGCTGGCAACAATTTCCAGTATTACGAGGGAGTCTGCGTCAACTATTGGACGAAGCTTAAATTCTGTGATCAGTCGTTATGAATCCATAAAAAAGACAGGATTTAATTCAGACGATGAGACACAATTAAATGATGTAGTAAAAGCCTTGGATGACATTGGTATTAAAGCAACAGATTCTGAAGGACAATTATTGGATTTTGCAACAGTGATGGATATGGTCGGTGCAAAATTTGGCAGTTTAGAAAAGAATGAAAAGGCATATATTGCAACAACTATGTTCGGAACATTTCAAAGAAACAGAGGTATAACACTATTAAATAATTATAGTGATTCATTAAAGAATTATGAAAATGCCTTAAATGCTTCTGGGACGGCAGAATCAAAATTCAATGTATATCAAGAGTCAACATCGGCAAAATTCGACAAATTAAAAAATTCAGTCGAAGGGTTCTGGCAGTCAACATTAGATTCAAGTTTAATTAAAGGAACACTTGATGGTTTGAGTTATTTAATAGACGCATTTGGAAATTTAACAACTATAATAATGTCAGTTACAGCAGTATTAGCCATATTTAAAGGAACTCAAATTACTTCGGCTCTTATTGCTTGGGCAACTTCGTCTAGGACTTTTGGTTTAGCTTTAACTGATAATATTCGATTAATGATTATTTCTAAAGGTGCGATGGCAGGTTATACAGAGCAAATGTTAGGATCTGCCATCGCAACAAGAGGATTAACTTTAGCAATGCATGGTTTAAATGTAGCAATAAAATCAAATCCAATTGGTTTTATCATAGGTGCGATAACAACAGCAATAGTAGTATTTGATATTTGGAAGCAAAAACAAAAAGAAAATGCGAGAGAAGTTGAAGAATTAACTCAGAAACTAACTCAAGAACGAGAGTCTTTAATTAGTTTAAAAAGTGAATATGAAAAAATTATTAAATCTGGTGATTTGACTAGTGAATCAAAGTCTCGTTTAAAAAGTATTCAAGATGAACTTATTAAGACATATGGAGCAGAAGCAAAAGATTTAGATTTAGTAAGTGGTAAATATAAAGATCAAATCGGTATAATTGATAAACTAGCTATTGCAAAAGCTAGAGAACAATTAGCTTCAATGGGTAATTCTGGTGAAGAAGCATTAGCAAAATCTAAAAATGTCTCAACTTCAAAATTATATGTTGGGCATTCAGTAGGTAAAAAAGCAGAAATTGACAATATATTAAATTCTATAGCTGGAGATTTTGATGGACAAAAAGGCAGTAAAGACATTCTTGAACTTAATGGAACTTTAGAAGAAAGAGTCGCAATATTAGAAAAGTTAAGTTTAGCAATAGGTAAAGTTTCTAATAAAGACAGTTTTGCAAAAACAATAGTCGAAGATATTACTACCGAATACAATAAACTTAATACAGAACTTAAAGAAGTTGATAAAAAATTAGGTATATACATTCCTGCTAAAAATATAATTGATTTTGCTGATGCAATTGGTGACAGTACTGAAAAAGTTGAAGAATTAAAAGGAAAACTTGCTAAAGATCCAACTAATCAAGGATTAATTAAAGAGTTGGACGATATTCATAATCAAACTGATTTAATTGCAAAAGATAAAGGAACGTATGAAGACTTAAAAGATGTTATTGGTGCATTTTTTAAAATACCAGATAATGATACTCCCGATAAAATAAACAACGTAACCACATCCCTCAAATCCCTCCAAGAAACCTTATCAACATCATCTTCTAATATTTCAGAAATAAATTCTGCCCTCCAAGAATATTCCGAAACAGGTTCCTTCAACATCGATACCCTAATTAAACTCGCAAATTCTCACTCCTCTCTAATTCCTATCCTTGGAGATGAAAAGGCAGTTCATGAAGAATTAACAAACATAATCCAACAAGAACAAGAAAAATCTGAACAAGCCTATATAACTATGATAAATGGTAGTAATGATTTTTATAATGCTAATATTGATGGAATTAAAAATTTAGTTGAAGGTTTAGGATTACAACGTGACGAAGATTTAAAAGGAGCAAAAAATTTAGCAGAAGCTAAATTACTAGTTGAATTAGCATTAATTAAAAAATTAGCTAATTTATGGTTAAATTATTATGATACTAAAACTGGTGCTTTTACAGGAGAAATAGAGCAAATAGGAAGTCGTCAAGTTGTTACAGGTGGAAGCAATCATGAATCAACTTATGTTAGTGATGAAATGACTGCTCAAATGTCAGCACTTGCTAGAGCAGAAAGAATTGCAAAAGAAAAATTTGACAATATTGTATTAGATAATTCAGGTATTGATTTCTTTAAAATTGGTATGTCTGGAAGCAAACCTTCTTCTGCCTCCTCCTCCTCATCCCCCAAAACCCAAGACCCATCATACACATCCCCAATCGACTCCCTCATCCAAGAAGCAAATGCCCTTTCCAACCTAACAGCAGAGCGCAATAAATCTCTCCAATCAGAAATAGATCAAGCAAAATCCGCTAAAGATTTTCAACTCCAACTCTCTAAAACAACAGAATTAATGAAATCCCAAGAAACCCAACTACAACAACTCAATGATGCAAGGGACAAAATAAATGCTCTAAAAGACAATGCTATTTCTGCATCTCCATTTGGTGATCCAACTCGTTGGTTCAATGATCAAAATGAAACTTCCACACAATATGTTTCAGAATTTAATAATTCTTCTGCTGAAGTACAGAAAGCAATGGAGTCAACTTTTACAGTTCAACAGAAATTAAGAAAAGCATGGCAGGATAATAAAAAAAGTGTTGATGATTTAACAATCTCTCAAAAAGCATTCGCAAAACAATCTCAAGAAGACCTAATAAAATCCCTAAAAGAACAATCAGACTCCTTATCATCAGCAGAAACATCCACCCTAGAATCCTCCTTCAAAAACCTCGACATCGAATCCTATATCAAAAATAACATTACAGCAACATCAGAATGGGCATCTACTCTCCAAGAACTCCAAAAAGAAATATCCAAACTCGGCAATCCTACAACATTAGAAGGTCAGAAAAAATATAATGAAATTTTATCTCAATCTGCTAAATTAGCATGGGATGCTTTAAAAGCTGAAAAAGAATATCAAAAGCAAATAAATAAAGCAAAACTTGATTCTATTCTAGAAAATGCAGATGCTTCACTACAAGCAATTCAAACTCAAATAGATGCAGTAGATACTCAACTTCAACTGTCAAAAGGTGGCAAATCATCCCTAAATACAGACCTTGATTTTTCCATTGTTCCCACTATTGATCTTGATTCTCCTGAAGAAGCAATAGAAAAATTCAAAGAAGAATTTAAATCAAATGAATTTGAATTTAAACCTCCTTATACCTTTGTAGAATTCATCAATAAAGAATTTTCTACAGCAGTAAATAATGCAAAAGAAAATATATTACAACTTCAAATGCAAATTGCATCTTTAGGTGAATTAAATTCATCGAATAAAGATCAAATTATTTCTATTTATCAGCAAATTAAAAATGAAGTACAAAATCTATCTACAATTTCATCAAATGCTACTTCTGGTTTACAATCATCATTAGCGTCTGGTGCAATATCTCTAGATGAATTTAATCTAAAATTACAGCAATTAAATGTAGCTGATTTACAGAATATAGCAATTCCTACAATTGAAATTAATGATGAAACAACATCTGCAATTAATTCTCTTGAAGAGAAATTAAAATCTTTACCTGTAGATGCTGATACAACATTAGTAACTGAAAAATTACTTGCATTAATCAAGGATTATAAAACTGTCATTACTGCTAATTTAAATGACACAGTAGCAAAACAAGGAATCCTAGATTTACAAAAACCCACATCATCAATTCATACTATTGAATTACAATCTGATTCTTCCTCTATGCCTGTTTTTACAAGTGGTGGTTCTGGTAATATAACTAAAAATGCAGATGGAAGCTATCAAGATACTTCTGGTTGGACTGCACCAAGTTCTGCATATACTAATAATAGTAGTACCACTATCGGAAAACCTAAAAGTAAGAAAAGTAGTAAAACTCCATCTTATGATAATTTATCAGATATGTCACAAACAGGATTAATTGACTTAAAAATTGAATTATATGAATCATTAACTAAAACTGCATCGCAAGTAATATCTAGTCTTTCTGCATCTATTGCACAATTTAAAAATGCAGATGGAACATATCAATCTAATGATGAATCAAAAGCAGTTATTAATCAAATTAATTCTGCATTTCAAGCTCAAAAATCAGCTCAATTAGCAATAAAAGCATTAGAAAAAGAGAGATTTGAAGCAGAATGGGAAAATTATGATAAATTAGTTCGAAGACAAGAAGATAAGATTGGTAATTTTAAAAGTGAAATTGAGTATAGTCAATTAATTGGCAAAAAAACTTCTGAAATTATTGCGTTGCAAAATGAAGAATTAATGGCTCAAAATTCAAATACAGCATATTTAGAAAGTCAAAGAGATACACTTGCTACTCAATTATCTCTATTAAATGAAACAGATTCTAAGTATCAAATTATATATGACAAACTTCAAGTAATTAATTCAAGTTTAATTGAATCTAAAACAAATGTAGCTAATTTGAATATGGAAATTGCTAATTCAAAAGTTGCAGATGCTTTAAAACCAACAGCAGATGAATTAAAAGAATTAGACCTTGCTGGAAAATTACTTGACGAAGATGATTTGGATGGTAAACTAAAAAATGCTCAATCTAAACTTGCTCAATTTATTAGACAGCAGGAAATATTAGAAGAGAAGATTAGAAATGCCGTAATTGATAATCATCTTACAATGACTCCTAGTGAAATTGCCATTTATAAAGCTGATTTAGAAGATCAATTAGGTGAAATTAAAGTAAATGTAAAAGTAGTTACTATTGATGTTTCTGCTATAAAACTTGATTCTATAATAAAACCAAATGATGAAGTTCAATCGCTTTCTGATACTGCAATATCATATTATCAAAAAGTTCTAGAATATCAAGAATTAATTGGCGCAAGCTCTGAAGATCAAGTAGAAACTCAAAATATTATATTGGGTATTCAAAAGTATAAATTATCATCATTAACTTCTGAAAAGACTCAATTGCAAGAATTGTTAGCAAAACAAGAAGTAGGGTCTGAGTTATGGAAAGAAACAAGGGCTAAGATTGATATTGTTACTTTAGGTATTCAAGATGCTACAATTGCTGTAGAGGAAACAAATCAAGAAATATCTAAAATTGATTTTGATGACATTTTGAAACCTTTTGATGATACTCAATCTAATTTATCTACACAAATTTCTAAAAATGAGAAACTTATAAATCTTTATGAACTACAAGGAAAATCACAAGAAGAAATTTCTGCTTTAGTTAAAGAAAATGTTGAAAATTTACAAGAGAAATTAGTATCAGAAGAAGCAGAATTAGTTGCATTAGAAGCAAAATTAGCAACTCAAAAAGAAGGGACTAATGAGTGGGAAAAAACTAAATCTGCTATTGATAATGCAAATGATTCTATCTTAGATACTAAAACATCTATAACTCAAGCATATAAGGAAATTGCTGATGAAATCATTGAAGCATATAAGGAAGCATATAAAAAACAGGAAGAAATTGCATTAGCATCAATTGATAAGCAAAAGGAAGCATATGATGAATTAATTGATAATAAAATCAAAGCTTTGAGTGATATTTCATCTGATACGGATTATAATGAAGAATTATCAGAAGCTCAAGAAGAAGCAAGAGAAACACAATCTAAAATTGATGCTTTATCTTTAGATGATTCGGTTGAAGGAAAAGCTAAAAAATTAGAATTGGCAAAAACATTAGCAGAACAAGAACATGCTATTGCAAAAATGAAAAGACATAGAGATGTAGCGGAGCAGACTAAAAGTTTAGAGGAACAAAAGACTAATAATACCAAAGCAGTTGAATTAGAGAGGGAAGTAATAACTGCTAAATTTGATGGTTTAATAAATGATGAGAAAGAATATGCTAGAATCCGTCAAGAGATTTATGCAGGTAATTTTACAGCAATTCAAGCTAAATTTGATGGATTTAATAAATATTTTAAATCTCAGAATCAAGCAACTGTTGATGCTTTAGGTATTAGTTACCAAGGACTACAAAGTATTATTGATAAGGTAACGACAAGTCAGAATTCATTAAGATCATTACCTCCAACTCCTGTACCAACTCCTGTACCTATACCAACTCCTGTACCTATACCAACTCCTGTACCTATACCAACTCCTGTACCTATACCAACTCCTGTACCTATACCAACTCCTGTACCTATACCAACTCCTGTACCTGAACCAACTCCTGTACCTGAACCAAAACCAACTCAAACACCATCTAGTGCAACACAAGAAAATACTGGAATTAAAGGTACTCCAAAGGTTGCAGAGGTAATAAGTGAAGTAATTACTGTAAAAGCTGAAGATTTCAAAAATAAAGTTAAAATTGGTACTAAAATATATGATATTTTAGATATGAGTGCCATCAATTTAGCACTAGATAGTGGATTAGTTCCAAAAACATTTACTAATGGTAAATGGGTTGATATGTTTGATACTGGTGGTATAACTGGAAATTGGGGAGATTCATCTGGAAAATTGGCAATGGTACATAGTAAAGAACGGATATTGTCACAAAACCAAACTTTAAATTTTGAGAAACTTGTTAAAAATCTTCCTTCAATTACAGGTATTCTTGATAAAATTATGGTAAATAATCCTTTGCAAAATATTATGAGTAATTTTAAAACTCCTGATTATAGCAGTATTGCAAGACAGTTGCCTATTCCGACAGGGAACAATGGAGACATTCACTTGAACTTTAATATCGCCAACCTTCAAGGTGGAGTAGAAGGTGGAAAACTAATGTTTAGTACAATTGCGAATGAATGTAAAAAACTAGGTAAGTGGTGATTAATTTCATCGCTTACCATTTATAAAGTGAGGTGAAATTTAAATGATTTCGGAAAGTTTATATTTTATATATGATGGAGTAAACTTCTATGAAAAATACAATATAATTAACGTCCATATTGATTCAGGAATGTATGAAGAATCATTTATAGCAAATAGAATTATTAAAGAGACTCGTATTCGTGGAGGCAAAACATATTTTCAAGAAATAGAAGATGAAAACTTATCTTTTAGTGTTTCCTTTGCATTCGAAGATAGTTTTGACAGAGATAAAATTCGGGCAGTTGCAAGAGATTTAAAAAAAAGTTTTTATTGTCCATTAATTTTTTCACAAGATCCTGAGAAGATATATTTTGCATTATGTACAGATGAATCTAAATTAATACATACTGGTTTGGGTACTGGTTACATTAATTTGAATTTCAGATGCAATTCAGCTTTTTCATTTTCCCCTATTTACAGTAGTCCTATATATGACTTGTCAACAAATTCAATAGATGGCACAAATATTGAATTAATAAATAATGGTGATGTCGAAATGTATTCAATTATAGAAGCTCAAGTAATAAATGGAGGAAGTTTTTCTATTGTAAATATGTCAAATGGAGGAGAAAAAATAAGTTTTAGTGGAATTTCTAATGAAGAGATTATAATAATTAATACTGAAATTGAAGATATCTCAACGAGTGCTCCTTTAACTTATAGATATGACAATATGAGTTCTGATTCTGTTTTTATACTTTTCCAAAGAGGAATAAATAATTTAAAAATTTATGGAAATATAAAATTACAATTCAAATATGAAAATAGATTTTTAATATAAAGGTAGGTGAAACAAATAAATGCTTGCATCCATTGATCTAAATAAAAAAATTATAAAACCAGAACTTTTTCTATGCAAACCAAACAAACAAATAGTTGCAAAATTATCAGAAGCATATAACATTAATAGAAACTGTAAATTATCTTCTATTTATGAGCTCGATTTTAGTTTACCAGTAGAAATTGAGTTAGGTCATCATTTAGTAATAAACCCTAATTTAAGCAAAATAAAAGATAAATATCTCATAAAACTAGTAATAGGAACAAACATTGAATGGTACATAATTAATCAAATTACTGATTCAACAAATGATTCTACAGACTCACGTACTATTCACGCATTCTCTCTCCCCTTCGAATTGGGAAGTAAAAACATTAAAAATTATAAATCTTCTCCTATTAATGGAGAGGCGATGCCCGTAAACTGTACTTCTGCACTTACTGATATTCTAGAAAATACTCTCTATACGATAAATTATATTGACGCTTCTTATGATATTATGTATCGTTCTATAGAAATCTCATCTTCGACTGTTTTAGACTCCATAAATCAGATTGCAGAGACTTTTGGTGGAATTCTCATATGGGATACTGAAAACAGAAAAATATCAATTTATAATCTTGATAATATTGGCATTAATAAGGGATTAAGATTCTCTACAGGAAGATTAATGAAAGGTGTAGAATGTGTTTCAAATGCAGATGAAATGGTTACAAGATTAAAAGTATTTGGTAAAGATGATATTAGTATTAATGAAGTCAATATAACAGGTTCAAATTATACTGAAGATATAAGCTATTTTATGAATTTAGATTATATGAGTCAGGGATTAATTGACAGTATAGTAGCTTATAATGCATTATTAGAATCAAAAAAAGGAGATTTTACATTATATTTATCTCAACTAACAAGTTTTCAGCAAACATTAACTTCAAAAAGCAATGAACTAGCAACATTAAATACAGAAATGAATATTATTAATGGGAAATTAGATATATCTCAAACTTCCGTAAATGATTCAAATAGTTTATTAGCAGAAGTATCAAGTGACAACAAACTATCACCAGATGATAAACAAAAAGTATATAATATATGGAAATTAATGCCAAGTGAGAAGATAGTATTAGATGCTCAAGCGGATACATATTTAATTGTTAATGAAAAAACTGTATATGATAGCGTTTATGAAACATTAAAAACATATATTTCTCCTATATTATTAGATTTAACAGTAGAATCAATCATTGATAATGTTGTTTTTAAAAGTAAGTTTGCAGATTATTTTACCGCAAGAACAAATTTATTAAATAAAGTTTCAACAGTATTATTGGAAGAAAAGACAATTAAACAAACAGAAATAGATAATAAACAATTAGAAATTGATGGTGTAAATTTAAGTATTACTTCTGTAAAATCACAAATAACTGCATTACAAAGTTTAATTTCAATTGAAAGTAATTTTACTCAAGAACAAATTGATGAGAGAAACTTCTTTATTATTGAGAAGGAAATTACAAATTCTAATATTAGTATTGTACAGGATTTATACGATTGGGGATTGGCAGAATTTGATAAGATTAGAGAACCGCAAATAAGTGTAAGTCTTGATATTGTAAATTTCTTAGAAGTATTGGAAGAACAACATAATTGGGAAAAACTTAACTTGGGTGACATTTGTTTAATTTATTATCCAAAACTAAATATAAATGTCAAGGCAAAAATTACAGAATTGAATTTTAATTATGAGGATTCTAGTGTAAGTTTAACTGTTTCTAATGTTGCAGTAATTTTAAGCGACCAAGAGAAATTTGTTAGGAATTTGTATAAGTCTATGTCAACTTCTACAGAAGTTAGTAATAGTAAATCATCATGGAATAATATTGGAAGTGTCAAAAATAGTGTAAGTGATATATTGAACAATAGTTGGGACAGTGCAAAAAATTCTATTATTGGGGCAACAAATCAATCTCTCACAATTGATTCTAGAGGTCTAACTTTACGAGATGTTACAGATGGAAATAAATTTATAAGAATGATGAACTCTACAATCGGACTTTCACAAGATGGTGGCAACACATTTAAAACTGCCATAACTCCATCTGGCACAGTAATAGAACATATTAGATTTAAAATAATCAAATTGTAATTTTTGATTAAGGGGTTGTGCAGAAAGTAATTAATTCTGCTAACAATGGTTTATTTAATCCCTGTAACCATACCCCTTAATTTTTTAATGTCCAAATACAGGGATGAATTAAGAAGGGATTGTGATGGTAATGTTGTTGACTAAAAACGTAATGGTAAAATGGAACCCAAATAATAAAGAATGGTATGAAGGGAAAGGGTATATTTTTACAAAATGGAAAGATGAATTTGAAGTTAAAGTAGAAGATTTAATATTAAGTAGTAAAATTAATATAATTACTTTATGTGATTATTGTTTGGAACAAAATATTATTACAATTTGTGAACCAACATATTTTTCATATTTAAGATCAAAAACGAATGTGGTAACTAAGGATTGTTGTATGGGATGTAGAAAGTTGAAAGTAAAAGAGAGCAACTTACTAAAATATAATTGTGTTAATGTATTTCAATTAGAAAAAGTAAAAATTAAATCAAAAAATACATTACAACAAAATTATGGAGTAGATGTCCCTTTACATAATTCAGATATTAGAGAAAAAGCAAGAGTTACTAATAATACAAAATATGGTTTTGATCATTCTGCGTCAAATTTATTAGTACAAGAAAAAAATAAAAAAACAAATTTGGAAAGGTACGGTGTCGAACATTATACTCAAACAGATGAATATAATATTAAAACAAAAGCAACTTGTGTAGAAAAATACGGAGTAGAACACTCTAGTCAAGATGAAAAGGTTAAAGAAAAATCTCGGAAAACTAAAATACTGAGATATGGAGTTGAATATTATTCACAAACAAATGAGTGTAAAGAAAAATGTATTGAGACTTCATTGAAAAATTGGGGAACTGAATATCCAATGCAAAATGAAGAAATTAAAGCAAAAGTAGCTAAAACACTTTACAATAACGGAACATGTCCTACTTCTTCTCAACAATTAGTAATATATAATTTATTAAAAGAAAATAATTACATAGTAGAATTGAATTATCCATTAAGTCGAATGAATTTAGATGTAGCTATATTTATTGATGATATAAAGATAGATTTAGAATATGATTGTGCTCACTGGCACAAAGATCAACAAAAGGATAGACGCAGAGATGAGTTTACAAAATCACAAGGATGGAAGATATTAAGAATAAAAAGTAGTCATAAAATACCAAAATTAGAACAATTACAAGAAGCAATAAATAAATTAATTAATTCAGATAGGAAATTTACACAAATTATATTAGATGATTGGAAAGTTGAGGAGGTGATATGACCTGAGTGCTATATTGATTATCCAAAAAGAGAGTGAATTATGGTTTGGTTCTGATAGTGCAGTATCTACAACAATAGGTGATAATATATACAGAATTAATGAAGAAGGTAAAAAAATATGGATTATAGAAGATAAATTAATTTTTTGTTCTGGAAATATGGATATTTCTTATAAGATTATGAATCAATGCATAAAATTTAAAAATAAATCTATAGAGTTATTACAAGAATTAGCTATATTATATCATGATAAAAAGTCATTTTTAGAAATAGTTGTTGGGACTATAAAAAATAATAAAACCATTGTTTATCAAATATCTTCGTATAATGACTTTGAAATTATAGAAAAAACTATAAAAGGAAATGATATCGGGTTATGGACAGGTGGTATTAGAACTACTGAATGTTTTGATTTTGCGTATCAAGAATTGAGTCAACATGTTGATTTGATGGAAGTTTATCAAAATACATTCAATAATATTTCATTTGAAGGCATTGGAGGGCAATTAAATGTTTATAAATTAAATAAAAATAATATTAGTTTATTCTATGAAAATAGTATTGAAGAAAAAGATATTAAAAGAATTTATTTAGATAATTATAAACACCTTATTGTAGCAGAAAGATTAACTGGTATAATTCTAGCTGGAAATAATCTAACTATAGATGCATCAACTGGATCTGAGGAACATACTTTTACAGTCGATGAATTGGGAGTAAATATAAAAGGGTCTGCATTAACTATTACTTCGAATACTGGTGGAAATGGGGTTTCTCTTGGTTCGTCTGGTCTAATAATTCAAAAGAGAAATGATTCTTTATTTGAATTAAAAAATCAAGTCATCTTAAACGCTGATGTTGGCTTAAAAATGCAATATAATGACGGTACGTTTGTATTGCCAAGTTGGATAGATAAAATGTGGCTCGATAATACAACCGGAAAATTACACGTTGTTGATGCTGAAATCAGTGGTAATATCACAGCAGATACATTTACAGCTTTAACAAAAATAACAGTAGATTCAATTAATATTGTAGACCTTATTACAAACGGTTTAAATGCAGTAGCAAATGCAAACACAATAAATGGTGGAGCGATTATAAATGGAACTCTTAGTGCTAGTAAAATAATTACGAGTGAATTAGAAGTCGGTACAAATGTTTTGATGGGAACTGTGAAAGCAGGTAAACTGCAAGATTTTAATGGCACAAAAACAGTTCTAGATTTATCAAATGGCACAATGCGTTTTGGAACAAGTGATATTGATTATAAATTAAAATTCGATGGAACTAATTTAGTTTTTGGAACAGGATCAATTACTTGGAATAATTTAGATTCTACAACTCAGACAAATCTTGTTGGCCCTCAAGGAGCAACAGGTTCCACAGGAGTACAAGGCATCCAAGGTGCAACAGGAGCACAAGGAATTCCTGGAGTCGATGCTAATTTATTAGATTGGGTATCAGCTTGGAATGGAACAAAAACTCTTATTGGTTCAGATTATGTTGTAACTCCTAAGATTTTTACAGGTACAACAGTTGGTGGAATAACTGGCGTACTTATGGGCAATGTTAATGGATTTAATGGTATAGCAGGTTATAATGCAGGAACAAGAACATTTTCAGTTAGCGCAATTACTGGACTATTGACTGCATCAGGTGCAACAATTGATGGAAATTTTTATTTAAAACATGGTGATGGAACTAATGCCGTATCAATAATCGATAACGGGATAAATGGCATAGGAGTCAATTTAACTCACACAAATGGTACTGCAGGAGGAGAATTTTCTTCGTATGGTAATCTTGCTCATCTTAGGTTATGTGGTACAAATGGGCTTCCAGGAGTTTCATTATCTACATCTTATTCTCTTTTTACAACAAGTGGTTCGTTGATATTAAGAAACATTCAAGATGTTGTAACTTATGATAATTTTGTTAGTCTAGATAAAACAACATGTTCGTTTACTCCAAACGTAGCAATTGGTTCAACATCAGCAGGTGGTTATAAATTACAAGTTACTGGAAACGTAAATTTTATAGGAAATTTATTTCAAAATGGTTCTCCATTAACAGCTAAATTTGCATAAGTTTATATAAAAAAATTAATAAATAATATTTATTATAGATCATTTTAATTGCAAATCTTTCTGATTTATTATATACTAAAGCAAATAAAAGTCAGAGGAGGGAATAAATATGAAAATGTTATTTATTATAGTCTCATTGTCTCTAAACATATTGCTCACAATTGCTACATCCGCCTTCGCCTCAGAACAGACCTTTACAGAATGGCCTGCTCAAAAAGATGTTCCAGAAAATAAGATATGGTCAGTTAAATTTAATGAGCCTGTTTTAAAATCCACAGTCAATGACCAAAATATCTACGTGATGGACAATAATGGTCAGAAACAGAATATCGAAGTTACTCTCGCCGCAGATTCTAAAACAGTCCAAGTTACTCCTTTAGAAAATTATAAATCAGGAAACAATTATACTCTTTATATTTCACATACGATAAGTCCAATATCTTCACAGACTTATCTGAAAAACAATATTAAAATGCAGTTCAGGGTTATACAATCTATTAAAACTGGATATGGATCAATTAAAGGATGTATTTCATGGCAATATAATAGTTATATTACTAAAGCAGATGTTGGAGCGAGTATTGCTTTAATACCAAAGAATTTGGATAAAACATTAGATAATTATTATTTCACGATAAAATTACAACAAGCATTTCAAGGAGAAAATGGTATTTATACTTCAAAAGTAGATGAATATGGAAATTATCAAATAGGCGATATTCCTATTGGAGAATATTATTTGTTGATTTTTTCAAATAAAACCTATAGCGATATGAAAATTGATTTATGTGATAAGCAACAACTATTAAAGGTTTTTTCGGAAAAAGATTGGAGTAATTTAGAAGTACAACTACAATTAAAAAACTATGAATTACAAAACATTGAAATTAAAAACAACAAAACTTTTGAAATGAACTACAATTTTGGATTTGGATATATTTTAATTGCATGATAATTCATGATAATTTTTAAAGATTATACAGCAATAAAGAGACTTCATATAATCTGAAGTCTCTTTTCATCAAAAATATAAACTAATAAAGCAATAAATAAATATATTTGACATGAATATGTCCAGTATGATATTATGTTGATATAGAGGTAAATGTTACACTCCTAAATACATATGTTTTGATTTACTGATTACAACATATGAAAATCTGATATAATAGGACAATAGATAGGAGTGATATGGGATGGTTAGAAATAGATTGAGAGAGATAATGGATAAACGAGGCATTAAACAAACTTGGTTAGCTGAACAAGTTGGAATAGATAGAAGTACATTATCATCTGTAATTTCTAATAAAAAGGGAACCAATTTAGAGACAGGTATGCGTATTGCAAAGGCACTTAATTTAAAAATGGAAGATATTTTTGAATTAGTAGATATTTAAATTATAATTGTTGATAATAGAAAACTTTTGTTTGCAATATGACAAATTAAATGTTGACATATTCAACATTCTCCTCTATAATAATATTAAGTAAGGTTGATAATCAATCGGCCTTGCTTAATATTATTATAGAGGAGAATTACATAAACATGACTAAAGCGTATGTAATTAAGGATACCGATGGGAATTATGGTGGTAAACTAAATATTTTCTCCAACGCAGAAAATGGCAGAGGTGATTATAAGTGGAGTTATTACTCTACTCTTTATCCTTTTAGTTGGTACGAGGTTGAATGTGGTAATTGTGAAATTAATTTAGAATTGCAGAATGAGATTAGTAAATTAAGGGAAATTAATTCATTAGCAGGATTTGATTTAGACTGGATGGTTGAAGAATTTGATAGTCGTGAAGACATTGTAGAATCGTTTGTGAGAGGTAGAGATTCTGGTTTTGGTAGTAGGGATAGTTTTGTTGTTGTAAAGGACATAAAGAGGGGATGTATCGGTTTGCATCGTAGGATGATAAGAGATATAAGGAAGAAATATAAGGGGATGAGTATGGTTAGTGAGATAAGTGATGAATACATAGATCAGATAGTTGAGTTGGTGTAATTTATGGGAAAATTGATAATGTTTCCTTGTGTTGATCATTATGATGAGTGGGATTATGAGGAATATTATGGTGAAGAATGTAATGATATGAATCAAGATTATGGGATTGAAAAAGAGAATTATTGTAAAGTATTTATTAGAAGATTATTATTGTTTATTTTGAGTAGGTTGTGAATATGGGGATTTTTATATCCCCTTCCTCAATTAATAATATTTATTTATATATTGACACCTGTACTCTATTCATGTATACTTGAGTAGAAAGGGTGGTGAGATATATGACTAGAGGCCCAACAGATATGTATGTAATTTAGTAGAGTTGTAAATCAATAAATAAATATTAAAATGAAAGAGGTAATAAGATAGATGGCAAACGAATTAATGATTAAAGAGGTGGATTTTAATGGGGCTAGTTTATTGGCAGTACAAGAACAAGAAGGAAATAAAATATTTGTAGGAGTAAATTATGTATTGCGCGGTTTAGGTTTTAGTGGTAGGCAAATAGAGTATCAACGTAACAAATGGAATGAAGATAAGGTCGTTGCTAAAGGGGTACAAAAATTTTCGTACCCCTCTGAACAAGGTGGAATGCAAGAAACATACTGCATTAATATTAAGAAACTTCCTATTGCACTTGCTAAAATAAATATTACTCCAAAAATAGAAAAGGATATGCCATATTTAGCTGATACATTAGAAATTTATCAGGAGAATTGTGCAGATATATTGGCTAAAGCATTTCTCCCGAATGTAGAATCATTTATTCAAGATTATCTTAATATGGATGACGATGAAAAGGGAATTGCATATTTTCAAGAAAGAAAGGAAAGAAAATTACTAGAATTACAAGCACAAGAATTAATTCCTAAAGCAAGAAGTTTTGATCAGTTGATTGGAGCAAATGGAAGCCAAAATATGAACACTGTTGCGAAATCATTTAATGTTGGTCGCACAAGACTATTTGCATTTTTACGTGAAAAAGATATTCTTATGACTGGAAGTAAAAATGATAAAGAAAAACACAATGTGCCTAGACAACAATATCTTGAACAAAAATTATTTGTAGTCAGAGAATATACAATTCCTGATGCAGATGGAGAAATTGTTAATAGAACTCAAACGCTTGTTACAAGTAAGGGTATTGAGTTTATTGATAAGTTATTGAAGGAGATTGATTATGATTTAGAAAAGTTTTCTGATTTGGATGATTGATTAGTATTGCATATACATAAATAAATTTATGTTTTTGTTTTTGTGAATATTTTAAGAATCCATAGTAATATGGGTTCTTTTTGTTATTAAAACATAAAGAAAGTAGGTGATAAAAATGGAAAACATAAAAAAAGAAACTGTTCAAAATGAACAGTCTGAAGTTACAATTATTTGGGATAAATATCAATGGAATACTATTTATCAACAAATAGTTTAATATGACCACATTTATCACATGAAATAGGAATAACTCCTAACCCTTTAAATAAATCTGGTTCAAAGTTATTATCGTCTATTTTTTTAGCAGAATATAAAAATGCATATGGTGTTCCTCCATTTTTGGTAAAACCACCAAAAGAAGTATTACCACAATTGGGACATGGCGATACTTTAGGTAAATTCATATTTTTCACCTCCTCTACTCTATTTTACTACAAAATAGACATAGTTTAAGTAATTCGACAGTATTTGTCATAATGTTCAAATATTAAAAGATGTTTTTACATCCTTAAAATTAAAATAATGAAAGGAAATAATAAATGGCAAGACCATCAAATTTTTCATGGACATATCCAAAAGTTTCTGGACAAAATTTTAACATCACTGCAACTGAATGGAATAGTTTTACTAATAGAATAAATGAATTTCTAACTTACAAAGGACTTTCAACTTATTCATTTACTTCTGTTTCAAGTGGGATGGATTTTGCGGCAGTAATTTTTAATCAAGGACGCAATAAAATATCAGAAATGATTTCTACGAGTGTGCCATCTGTTTCAAGTGGTAATACATTATATGCAAGTTATTTCAATCAATTAGTTTCTGATTTAAATAGTATTTATATTATATATACAATGACAGTCTACATCCCCTCTACTGGAGACAGCACATCTCAATCACAATCTAAAATTGTTTCTATACCAAATCTACGAAGTGTAACTAGTTGCACTGTCAATACAGGATCAGTATCTTACAGCATAAACGGCACAGACATAACAATAAATACAAATTCAGGAAGTCCAGTAAGGTCATATACTCCATCAGGAACAGCCAATACATCTAGAGATACAGTAGTAGGGGGAGATCCTGCAACATTACCATCCTCTGTTTATTATGATTATGGAGGCTACACTGGATATCTATATCCTGGTACTGCTTATGTTTTATCTGGAAGTCCAGCAGGAAGCCAAGAATGTACAGGAACTTGGAGTTCCACATTTAATGTGGTAAATGGCGTTAGTGATAATCAATGGCCTAATTCAATATATTATTTCGATGGAACATATGAGGGATGGATTGAAATATATAACCCATCAGCTTCAACTTTGGATAATTGGAATGCGTACACTTATGCAACAGCTAATGGTACATCTTGGAGCGGAGTTCTTTCGTTTGATTATAATTCTACACTTTTTAAACCTGATACAAGAGTTTGGAGAAAGGATTATTCTGGAACAGTTTATGCTGCAACAACTTATTATTACGCTTATGTTGTCACTTTGACTTATACAACTAGTTAAATAAATAAATTAATAAATATTAGGAGGAAAATAAATAATGATTAGTAAAATTGTATTATCCAATGGGGAAGAATTCACTAATGTTTCAGATATTTATGAAATCATCGATAACAATCTTTTGAGTGCTACTCCATCATCTTCGATAGTAAATATTATGTTAAAAAATAGTAATGAGAGTGTGATTGTGGACATAAATGCAATTAATGTTTCTTTTTCTACATTTTCTAATGAAATTAAAGTTTATATGAAGGATACTGAAACATCAGCAGAATATTTAGGTGCAACACTTACAGGATATGTAAATGTTCGTTCTGTGAGTAAAAGTTATTCTTCTAATTTAGTTACTGTATCATTGTCGAAATAATAAAGGGAATTAATATATGAATCGATAAAATAAAAATAAAGTGAGGAAAATAAATATGAACATTGATGCTAATCAAATTATTGAAAAATTGTTAGACAACATTAAACAATTGACCTTAAATAACATTATCAAAGATATTCAAATTGATAAATTACAAATGGAAATTGCTGATATAAAAAAATCAGAGATTAGACCAGAAGTAGTCAAAGCAGAACAAGATATAAATAAATAAATTAATATGTAATTCAATTTTAGAGAAGAGATAATTAAATTATCTCTTATTAATTTTATATAAAAGGAAGGTGATTTCATTAATGACATTTGAATTTAATAATCCTTTACTACAAGAACTTCGTGGCGGTAATTCTGATTCTCCTTTTATTGACAAGCAAGATTTATGTGTAATTTCAAATGAAGGTAAAATATCTCTAGATGAACTTCCATCAGAATTTCATGGTACAACAATTACATTAATTGGTACGGCACAAGCAGGAGCAAATACAACAATTACATTAACAAGTTCTGCATCTGCAACAAATGATAGATATAATACTTTTACAATTTCTATCACAGGTGGAACTGGTTCTGGGCAAAGCAAAACAATAACAGATTATGTTGGTTCAACCAAAATTGCTATAGTTGATTCAAGTTGGGCAATAAATCCTGATGCAACAAGTATTTATTCTATTGCTTGCTATAATGAATCTAAAACAAATATTGGTTTATCTATTAATTCATTTTATGTAAATTATTTAAATTCTATAATAACCTTTAATTCCTCTGAAATTGGTCAGACAGTTTTAGTTAGTTATAAGGGGAGAGGGATTATACGCACTCCAGCAGAAAGAATATATTGTGTTGACTCAAACGGGAATCCTGTTAGTAGTTTTCAAGACATTGCAGTTAATCTTGTAGATGAAGCAGTTAGAAAAGCAAATGAAGAACAGAGAATTAGCAACGAAAATGTTAGAATTCTATCAGAACAATCAAAAAACGTAGCAGAAGTATCAAGAGAATCTGCAGAAAGTTTAAGAATTGCAAATGCAATAACTCATAATAATAATGAAAATATTCGTATAAGTCAAGAATTAGCCAGAGTTAATGCTGAAGGAGATGTTACTAAAGGAAGAGTAAAAGCAGAGAATGATAGAAATAGTGCAGAAATTATAAGATCAACTGCATATAATTCTTCTGTATTAATCTGGCAAACACCAGTAGCAAATTTTGCTGCTTTAGCATCCACATATCCAACGCCATCTACAGGTTGGTGTGCTCAAACATTAGATAATAATCAGTGGTATAGATATGAGAGTGGAATTTGGAATTATAGAGGAAAATTGAGTTTAACTGGTGTTCCGACTGTTGTAGATTTAACTGCTGTTGATGTTGCTAAAGCATCTTTTATTCGTTCACAAAGACATTCTGGTGTAGTAAATTATTTGCCAATCACTACAGGTTCAACGACTAATTTGAATTCTGTTACAATTCCTGAAACAACATATTCTGTTAAGGGCTATGAAATTACAATGCCTTTAACAGTTGTAACATTACCTGATCCTGATTCAACAACTGGTACTTCTAGGACAGATTTAATATTTCTTGAATCGTATTTTCCTGCAAATAGTAATGGATACACAATGTCTGGAAGATATAGAACTCAAGCAGGAGTTAATATTACAACTTATCCTGAAGGTGTAAATGATACAACAAATGTAAAAGCATGGGGTGGACAGTCTGCTAATACAACTTTAACTTATACAAAATCTACTACAGATTTAGGATTATTTGTGGCAGGGTCAGGAAGTGCAGGAGATAAAACAACTTTGCTGACTTATGATGGATATTCATATTCTTTAGCAGTTTCATCCCATAAACGGCGTAATTCATCGGGTTTTTCAGTGGGGAATTTTAATGGGGCGAGGAATTACTATACAGTAACTCTTACTGGAACTACGGGGACTATAGTTTCTGGCGCATCTTTAAACATCAGTGTGAATGATACAACCAATGTTCGCATTATGGACATATTGGGATATCAAGGTGTAGTTCACACATTCAGGGTTACCGCTATAATTAATGCAACAACATTAACTGTAACTTACATCAATAGTTCAGGGGGTGTCGGATATTTTAACTCCACTTGGGTTTTAAGTCTAACAACACCGTCAGATGCTCATCGCCCAGACTCCCTCTATTCAAACGTCATCGACCAAAGAGACATCACAGACTTACGCCATTTAACCCAAGCTAATTATAATTATGGCTACATTCTCAAAAAAGCAGATAACATGTTCAATCGTGGAGAATTGAGCCCTAAGAAACTGCTTGCTACGCATCATGGAATACCTAAGACGGAGATTGATGGAAATACTGTTTTCTATGCTAGTTTGGATGGGACTACTGTAGCTCAAACAGGTACAACGGCTACTAATATTACTACACCAATATATAAGCCAAGTGCTACTGGTTCTGGCTTAAGTATACTAAATACTAAATATATAGGGTGTGTTGTTTCCGCTGGACAAACCGCAATAACTATTGATACTTTATTTAACACTGAAGACTTATGGATTAATTCAGTACCAAGCAATAAGTATTTTTTAACTACTGCTAATTCAGCAACAGTTGGAGATCCTAGCCCGACTGCTTGGTGCAATTTAAGTAAAGGAACTAGTGATAATCTTTTTAGTGTAGTAAGGTCTAATGTTGGTAATGCGGATTTTACTGTAGTCAAACCTGCTACTAAATTTACACATGTAAGAATGACTATATCGGGGGCTACTTTAACGGTTAGGTTTAATGGAAATGTTGTATATACTGGTACTGTTTCTGAGGGATATGTGGCTAGTATTGCAAGTGTTTATTATGGACATTCTGTTTCTGGGGCTGGTTATGAAGGTAATTTATCAGACATCTCAATCTCCAACATCGACCGTGGCAGTCTCTTCCCTAATCTTCCTGCCAACTTCATCTCAGGCGATGCAGAAATCATGCCAGCATACACCGATCAAAGACGCATTTTAAGCGAAGCACAAATGACTCAAACCGTGAATGGTATTGTAAAGGCATCAAATACAGGAAATAGTCGTGGCGTTGCCCGTGGAGTTGTTGGCACACCTAATGCATGGAGTGCAGGAGATACAATCCCGGTCACAGGTATGGCAGGAGAATTGATTTCAGGGGTCTTTGATACGGATACTGCTTTAGCAACTGTTGTGCGAGACTATATTGGAGCATCTAGCCCTGCAACAATTCAAGTAGACAGTGTTGGTAATTTAACAGTTAATGATGTTGTTCGTAGGTATACTGTTGATACCAATACTTTATCTAGTGTAGATTTAACAATTACTAGCATTGACTCCACAGCTAAAACGGTCACCTTTACTTGGGTTGGTGGACTTTTAGATTTCGCTAAGTACAATAACAAACTGGTTGAAGTTACAGCTACCACTTCTTCTCCAAAGGTATATTATATGAATGGAACAACTAAAACTGAAGTTATTGGCGATGCCGTGACTCCTTGGACTGGGACGTTTAGCAATGTTGCTACTTTTAAACTTGGTACAAATGCAAGTCTAACAAATCAAGATATACAAATTGATTATTCGATGATTATGCCAGCAGGTCAACCTGCTCTATCGGTTCCGACCACGGTTACACTTGGTGGAGAAGTCGGATTTAGAGTACCTATTGCTAATCAAACGATCACAAGTGATTTTGTTAGTAAGATAGCTGGTAGGACTTGGGAAAATCCTAATATTGCTAAAACAGGATCAAAAATTGTAGCAAATAATCCTGCACCTTCGACGTTTGTCGATGAGTTAACCACGAATGAATATGCTAAGATTTATACTCAGGATGGAACAAGTACAACTTTTAGTACGAGTGTTAACGGCGAGCAAGCTTGTGTGTTGTTGAGTTTTGACTTGATTAAGATTGCCGAGCGGAAGTTGGGATGTAAGATACCTGCTAAAGATATTGCTGGGAAGGTTGCTTGGATTAAAACGAATGTCAGCAAGTTTACATCAAAAGTCTATACTAATGGAAGTTCGCCGACTGGTAACAAAGCTACGTTGCGACCAAGAGTAGAACAAACTACTTCGTGGAGTGCTGGATTCTCAAATACAGAATCATCTCCAACTTTAATAGCTATTGATATGCCACAGATAACTTACAATTATGTCAATGATAGTGGTTTCGTTAATATTCTTTGCGTGGCAGACCCTTCAGACGGCGTAACCCCATCAATCATAAATGTAGATTTCGCTTCCCTAGACATTAAATTTGCCGATAAGGTAGTGAATTCATACCAAAATATTATAGGTACTTCTTCAAGTGTAATTTTGCGTGATGATTTCCTAAATAAAACTAAAGGAAATGTGGCAACCAATCCAAATATAATCAGGTATAAAGCAGGAACAATTGCTAGTCTTAATACTGAGTTTATTCCTGGGACTGGTACTGAGATTGAAACATCTAGCGGGGCATATAATTATAGTGGATTATCTACTCTTAATGCCACTTTAGCTTCATACGCAACTTCTGAAAGTGGTAAAGGTGCAGGATTTATTAAATCTTATAATGTCATTGCCGATTTTGAGTCAAAAAATGGAACAATTAGTGCATTAGATAAAGTTGCATATCTAAAGTCAACGCTGGGAACTATCAATGATAATTGTTGGGCGTATGGATCACTAGCAAGTGGAGGAAATAGTGCCACTTGTGCTGTATGGAATAGTGTTGCTTTAACGTGGTCAACTATTGGTTCTGTAAATACCACAAGTGCTGTTACAAAAATTAGTGGTGGGAGTTCGACTGTTTCTATTGCAAATATGATAGATGCGAATGGATGGTGTCACTTTCTTGTGTATTCTGCCGCTAGCGATGGAACCGCAAGCACAGTTTTTGTAGATTATTGCAATATTGAATTTACATTGGCTTCCGCTCTAATTCCAAGTGGATATGATATGCTCTCACCTTCAAATCCCAGAAGAGACGGTGGTTTGAGTTCTATTTTATTCGTTAATAAAAGCACTAAGGAAGTTCAGAGTTTATTTCCCATTTCGTTTGATATGAATCTTACTTCATATAGTGATTATTTGCCTCCTGCGGATTTAATCAGTTCTGCAACTGATGTAACGGTATTGGCAGAATGTGAAGACGTTTTCTTAACTGATATTGGAGCAAGTGTTGGCAGTAAGATAGGGTCAATCCATCCTTGGGGAAATATTGCTTATAGAGTAAACAATGATTCTGACAACCTTTATGGGGAACTTGCTTATACAATGGTTAAATTTTCACCTGAATCTAAATTTTTAAATGTTGGATCAAAGATTAATATATCCTCGCTAGGGTTTGCTAATAATTATTGGAAGCAATATGCTCTTACGACTATTAGTAAACCAATGGTTGCGGTATTTAGATATTTAGTTTTACACAATGGCGAAATAAAACTTTTTGTATTTAGTAAATATTCAGCGACTGGTGGATTTGTGACAGATGGTACTGGTGTTGGAATGCTAGTCAGTTTGCAAGGGAAACCGTTATTACGGACTGAATCAGAAGGTGTTGTCAGAAGTGGCATCAATATTCCAACTAATGTATTTAAATCGTCTGAGTTAGAAGCACTTGGTTATGT